>Ga0224554_1000270_pt1 | contig 46515 bp, 30 predicted proteins | sample 714S22024metaG_FD_180666 | JGI IMG/M metagenome (GOLD analysis project Ga0224554, IMG submission 180666) | Peat soil microbial communities from Stordalen Mire, Sweden - 717 S2 20-24 | ecosystem: Environmental > Terrestrial > Soil > Wetlands > Peat | place: Sweden: Norrbotten County, Stordalen... | reverse complement strand
ATGCTCCCGCACAAACTGAGAATTATTCTCCGCTACTACAGGGAGCCCCGCAACGCCACACAGATCAACAAATCCAGCATGGAGACCGCCGCGTAGAGCGATCAGAGAACCTGGCACTGTCCAGTATGGAAGCATCATCGCTCTTTCGGCTCGTAAAGAAGAGCACCCGCAGCCTGCAGCCGAGAGCGGAACTATTCTGGCGCGCGCCTGCCTTCAGCTCTGACATCGGTTACCAGAACTGCGCGGCGACGACGGTGGCAGGACCTGATCGGCCGCGAATCACATCGGTCGATAGAACGATCTCCATGTTCTTCTTTTCCCATCCTGGAGGAGCGATAGCGGCTAGCTTTCTCATGTCGTTCTTGTTAGTCAGGAAATCCCCAGCCGCAGAGGTGCCAAACACCGTGATGCCGGCTGCCACAACGACCATCTGTTCTGTTTTGGGATCCAGCACCCTCAGGACCAACGCGTAATCTCTGGTTACATCCAGGTATGGCGTTGAGTAGTCTACCGACCAGTCCTGTCTTGAAGGGTTATTGCTATCGCGGATCATCCATTTGGTGGAGGATTGTTCCACGGTAAATCGAAGCTTGGGCACCAGGCGTTCAGTCCAACTGTTATTCAACAATCCAACCAGAATGGTGGGGCCTCTCTGCAAATCTGTGAAGGTCGCATCCGATTGCGACTTGAACTCATACCGCTGTCCATCTGCTTCCATCAGTCCCGCGAATTTAGCAGCGGTGATGGCGTCGTGCTCATTGACGGTTTCAATCGCCGAGTTCTGAAAATCGCTGAGCGTGAGCGTGGGACTCGGATTCTGCCTCTCTCCCTGCGGTCCCAGCCCGCCTTGCACATTGCCGATGCAGAGCAGGACCGGGGCACGCGAAGACAGAATCGGCTTCCAGAAGCTATCAAAGGTGTCCTGCTGCCGGGTGAACACTACCAGCAGGGCAGCAAGGGACGCGAGCAGAATCAGGCAAGCTGCAGTTAGCCACCAGTGGCGCAGCCACAGTCGGCGATTCACCCGTTCGACGGATGGGGGAGCAGCCGCGTTCCCGGTCTGATTCGGGCCGGCATCCGAGGCGGCAGGAGCCGAAGAGAGGTGCTCCTCGGCCCACCGAAATTGAGGTACATAGGAACCGGGTAAGACTTCGATTCTCAATTGGCCGCGCACGTCCTGCAGGTAATACTGCGCCAACCTCTTCCGAACCTCGGCTACGGCACTCCGCACGGCGTGGTCAGCCGCGGTGTCATAGTCGGGAGCGCGATGGAAGACTTCAATGCCGATCGTCCGTTCCTTGAGCCGGTCGCCGCATCCCTCCAACGTTTGATCGACGATGTACTTCAGTACGGTGGCGTAACGCTTGCTGTTGTGGAAAACCTGGCTTGCGAGAATCTTCCGCAACTGCTTCCGCACCTCTTCCCGTTCGAGGTTTGTGCTGGGATGGAAGAACCCATCTGACGTACGCAGAGTTGGTCCATCGACTCGCTCATTCTGAGTGACCACGGCCCGCTCCCTCGCATCGGAGAGGAGTATACCACGAGATGCGCGTCATATGACTCTGCATATGTGCCTTGTGAGGAAGATGTTGCGCATGTAGTCTCTGCGCTGCGGGATAAGCGTGGAGTCTTCTTGACGGCTCATCTGCACCGGTGGGAACGGTGCGGTCCGCATCGCAATTCACGCGGGTTCGTGCCTGTCCATGCCGGTACATGACGGTCCGTGACGGACATTCCGGACGGTCATATCTCGCCCAATTCGTTCGTCTTCTCACGGCAGCCTGAATGCAACGGATCGCTAACGATTCGTTGACGATAACCGCATTGACTCGCTTGAGTTTTCCTGAAGGCAGGTCACGAGCCCGGTCACGTCGAGGGAAGTCATGAAATAAATCGCTTTTCTAGGCGAGAATCCCCTTGACAGTTTTTCTCGCTCCAACATATATTTCGTGCCACGCCGAAGAGCAGGCTGTCGTCAGGTCCCCTGGAATGATGACGTGCAGTTCAACCGTAATGATGGCAATCAGATCCTTCGCAATGATGACCCGCAGCCCGGAAGAAGTTCCCGCGGCTGAGTTCCAAATAGGAGGCACTATGATTGAAAGGAACCTTTACGGGCAGACCCCGGCGTACGTCACGCCGACGGGCGTCTTCTGCAAAAGTGTGTTCGCTGGGCAGCGCCGGCGATCGTTCAACCCGCGAGAGATCTTTCCGCTTCTACTCCTCGCGCTCGTGGTTTCCCTCTTTCCGTCGGCCGCGCGGTCCCAGACCACCGCGACCATCTCGGGTACGGTACAGGATCCTTCGGGAGCCGTAATCCCGGGCGCGCAGGTTACCCTAACCAACGAGGCAACGAACGAAAGCCGCAAGGTCCAAGCCAACGGAGCCGGACTTTACGCTTTCCCATCCCTGGTGCCCGGCACCTACTCGCTGAAGGCGACTGAAAAAGGCTTTAAATCCGGCCAGATAACCGGCCTCGTATTGAACGCCGGCGACTCGCTCGCACCCATATTGCACCTCACCGTGGGCTCCGAATCAACGACGGTAACGGTAACCGCGGACGAGGAGATGATTCCCGTCGAAAACGGTTCGAAGGTCGACGTTCTGAGTTCCGCGGATATTGACAATCTTGCATTGGCAGGCCGCGACACCAGCGAACTGTTGAAGGTGCTGCCGGGCGCGACGACGCAATCAGGAGGTCTCACCCAGACCTCTGCGGCTTTCAGCGACCTCAACATCACCGTCGACGAAAGTTCGGTCGGCAGCGGCATGAGCATCAACGGCGCGGTGAACCGCGGCGGTACCGGGGTCTTGGAAGACGGGGCGCAGATGATCGACATCGGAGACATGGCGTCCTCGCTCACGATCATCGACCCGGAAATGACGGCGCAAGTCAGCGTGCAAGCCTCCAACCAGGGCGCCGACCAAGCGTTCGGACCGGTAGTGGTGAGCGCCATCAGCCGGTCGGGCAGCGCGAACTATCACGGCGATGCCTACTTCAACGCCCGCAACAGCGTCCTCAACGCGAACGGCTGGCAACAAAACAATACGAACACTCCGCTTGGACCGCAGCATTACTACTATCCGGGCGGCAGTTTTGGCGGGCCGGTTCCCTTCACGCACAAGCATCTTTTGTTCTGGGGCGGCTATGAGAAGTGGCTGCAAAATCAGGGGAACCAAAACGTTTTGACGTCCTACATCCCTACCCCGGAGATGATGGCGGGCGACTTCAGCATGGACAACACCGATAACACAACCCTCTGCCCGCAAGGGTTTTTCCAGGGCAAACCCCCCGGCGGCTATCCCGGAGGGTCCTGGTGCAGCGACCTGGGCGGAACGGTGCTTGCCAATGGAACCACAACGGCGACGCTGCCAACCCCGGCTGCGACCGGGTCATACACTTCCGGAAGTACGACATACACCACGGATGCGGGCCAGAAGTTTCCCGCTGGATTCCTCGATCCGGGCGCGGCGGCCCTGGCCAAGATCTGGCCCGCGGCGAACGCCGATCCGTCCAAGATCCCTGGCGGCTACAACTACTACCAGCCGATCGTGAATGTCGACAATGGATGGATCTGGCGTGTGCGCTTCGATTACCAGTTGGGCGACAACACCAAGATCTATGGCAGCTACCAGCAGGCATACAGCTCGGGATTCGCGCAAGGCAATGGCGCGCACCTCTATTGGACGCCGGGCAATGCCATCCCATTTCCGGGAGGCGGCGAGGTGGAGGATAACTATGGCAAGACCTTGGCCGGCCACATCGTGCATAGCTTCAACTCGACAACCACCATGGACTTCATGGCGGCGTGGGCTTTCGGCAGCTATCCGTTCACAACGCCGGACCCCGCGGCGGCGGAAAGGACCACGCTTGACTACACCTACGGCAAGGTGTTTTCGACTCCATCTGTGAACATTCCCGCGTACAACAGCGCCGGAGGCGAAACCTTCCCGGATTTCTCGCAGGCCTCGATCTTCGAGAACCCTCCGGGGAAATATGCGGTGAAGAAGGAAGCGCCGCAGTTCAGCGATACGCTCACCAAGGTCTGGGGAAGACACACGATCAAGTTAGGCGGATTCACGCAGACCACGGATAACTACCAGAGCTCGTTCAGCTACGACGAGGATGGAATCCTGAGCTTCAATGCCGGCCAGCACCCGGACCTCGTCAACCCGGGGAACGGAATTATCGGCTCGCCGCAAAACTCGGTCGCACAGTTCGTCGACGGCTTGGTGAATGGCTACGGCGAGAACAACGCGGCGCCCATCGGCGATGTGGCCGAGATGACCACGGCGGCCTTTGTGGACGACACCTGGAAAGCGACCAAGCGCTTGACACTGGATCTTGGCATCCGCATGGAGCACGTGGGCCACTGGTATGACCGCGACCACATTGGACTCGCGGTGTTCTACCCGGGCCGCGTACTGTCGGATTTCTATACCGGCAAGTACGCTCCCGGATACTACTGGCACGCGATCGACGCCGGCGTACCGTTGAGCGGGCAACCCAACCGCTTTGTGTATCCCGATGGACGCTTTGGCATGTCCTACGATGTGTTCGGCACGGGCAACACCGTGGTGCGCGGCGGATGGGGCGTGTATCGCTTCGTAACCCAGGTCAACACGGTCGCCAACGGGCAGGCGCAGGGAACCGCAGCTCAAGTGTTGGGCTATGGCCAGCCCGGCTCAACTGAGCTCCAACTGCAGAATATCCACAACGTGGCATATACGGCCTGCCCGTCCGCAACTAAGCCTCCACCTTGCGGCGTTCAGGGCGGACAGTGGGGGTTGGATCCGACCGACTACGGCCAGCCGATGACCCAGGCGTACAACCTGACCATCGACCAGAGGCTGCCTTGGAGAACGCAGCTCGAGGTTGCCTACGTGGGAAGCAGCACCAGCCAGTTGGTCGATGCCGGCGAGGACATCGAAGGCAGCACGTTTAGCGAACTGGCCAACCAGAACAAGACCCCGATCGGGGCCTTCTTCTCGCCGGATCCGGTGACCGGCGTCCTTTCCACCAACCCGGAGAACCTTGGAGAGAATACCAACGGCACTACGACCAAAAACGTGGCCGCCGATTACCGCCCGCTCGGCGTTGCGTACGGCACCAACTCAACCTACATGATTCAAAACACCGGCTTTGCCAATTACAACGGCCTCCAAGCGTCCTGGGTCAAGAGCACAGGACGGTTGACGTTCAATTTGAACGGGACGTGGTCAAAGGGGCTGGCGACGGGCCTGCAGGAGAACCCGTACAGCGTCGGCGGAAACTACGGCCCGACGGCCATTGACCGGCCGCTTGTCTTCAACACTTCCTACACCTACCAGAGCGGCACGCTCCATACCGGGACCACCGTGCTGAATCAGCTGGGTAGCGACTGGACGATCAGCGGCATCTCTACCTGGCAGAAGGGCGGCTACATTCCTTCCTTCCTTGGGAACGGCGTACCGAACTTTGGTATGGGGCTCCAGTACACCGGTGTGCCGGCAGCTGCGACGGCTAACGGGGTCACCACCGGAATCGGGGACCCGACGTACTTCGGGACGGACGAGAACATTCCAATTCTGCCGACGCTAACCTGCAACCCAACCAAAGGCCTGGCCAGCCATCAGGTCCTGAATGGGACCTGCTTCAACGCTCCGGCTGTAGGAACGCAGGGTGGCAAGGCGTTTCCCTATATGAGCATGACGCCGTATTTCGACAACGACTTGGCGCTCTATAGGAACTTCCACCTTCACGAAAAACAACAGGTTCAGCTCAAGGTCAGCGCCTTCGATTGGCTGAACCATTCATTGCTGACCTTCGCCAACAGCAATTACTACACGATAAACTACAACGTGGACTACGCCAGCAAGGCCATCACGCCGCGCTTCAACCAAACCGCCGCTGGTACGAACCCGTTCGGTGTCATGACTGTCAGGTCGGCATTACCTTACGCCCGGGTGATCGAACTGGACCTGAAGTACTTCTTCTAACCACCACACCTTCCAATCACAGCGTGAGGGGGCTTATCAGCCCCCTCCCGCTTTCTCTTTGTGCCCATCCAGTCCTGGCAAGTCCGGAGAGCGAGCAGCGCAGGAGCGGGCACACGCGCCTGCGACGTTCCAATTGCTTCCTCCTTCGAATCCCCGCTGGCCTGCTGTGAGAAAATATAGACGTCCGCGCCATGCTGGAGGGCGAATCGGGATGCCTCGCCAGGGTGCCAGGCTCGTCATGATCAGACTTGTCTTTTCCAGCATTCTTGCCGTGTTTTGTTCTTCTGCCGCCGCGCAGGCGAGGACGGTGGGCACGCAAGCGGATCGCTCGCCGCTCCAGGGTCTTCACGACGACGCCCTGCGGCTCCAGAGGGCGGGCAGTCTCGATCAGGCTGCGGAGCAGTACCGCGCATTCCTGGCAGAAGCGCTTGACGAACTGGCGAACAGCCGGGCCCAACTTGGAGATTATGCCAAGGCTTCAGCGTTCTTCGACGAAGCATTGGCGTTGACTCCGGACTCGCTGTCAGTGCGCCGGAACTACGCAGCGGCGGCGTTGCAGGCGGGGGATCTGAAGCGCGCCGAGGCCCTGGCAAGAGCCCTCCTGAATGACTACGCGAACGATCCAAAGAGCCTGGCCGGGGCTCACCAGATTCTGGGACGCACACTGCACAGGATGAACCGGGATCAGGATGCGAGGAAAGAGCTGGAAGCGGCCGCCGCCCTCGATCCCAGCTTCCAAAATGAATACGACCTCGCTGTTGTCTGTCTGGACCTTGACGACGAGAAATGTGCCGTGCAGATCTTCGATAGGATCGAAGCGTCAGTCGAAGACACCCCCGCACTTCATATGCAGTTCGGCCGAGCTTACGGAAATTCCGACTTTACGCCGCGGGCCGTGACGGAGTTCAAGAAAGTAATCGCGGAAGACCCGCACTACCGGGGTGCGCACTATTGCGTGGCTGCGGCGCTGCTGGCGGCAGGCGAAGACGAGAAGACAGCGCAGGAGGCGGAAACGGAACTCAAGGAAGAACTGGCTGTTTCTCCGAACGACTTCCTGACCTATGCTGCGCTGGGCAAGATTGAAGCAAGTTATCACAGGTATCCTGAAGCCGAACGGTACCTGAAACGCGCCATTGCGCTGAATCGCGAGAATCCTGACGCTTTTCTCTACCTGGGACAGATGTACTTCGATACGAACCGGCTGACGGAGGCGGAAGCCAATCTTCGCCGCGCCATCGAACTCACGACAGACATTTCGCGGAACCACTATCAAATCCAGAAGGCGCATTTTCTGTTGGGCAGGATTCTGATGCAGAAGCATCAGGAGGAGGAAGCGCACGGGGAGATGCAGATCGCACACGCCCTCACAGATAAGGCGCTATCGAAGGATAAGAGCAAGCTTGCAGGAATGCTGTCCGACAGTGCGACCTCCACAGGCCCTTCCGACGCTGGGACAGACTACGCGCCGAACCCTTCAACGACTCCTCACGCCGCGGATCCTTTGGCCGTCGGCAAGCAGAGGACATTCGAGAAACAGCTCGCCCCGGCCATCGCGGACAGCTACAACAACCTGGGCGCGATCATGGCAACGGAAGAGACTTACACGGACGCGTTGAAGTACTTTCAGCGCGCGGCAGAGTGGAGCCCTTCCTTTGAGGGGCTGGACTACAACATGGGCCGAGCCGCGTTCATGGCTGCGAAGTTTTCAGAGGCGGTCCCGCCACTTTCGCGCTATCTCCGGTCGCACCCCGGGGATTCAGGCATTCGCGGCGCGCTGGCCATGAGCCAGTTCATGACAAACGACTACAGAGGTTGCATCGGCGCACTCAAAGGGGCAGGAGAAGGAGTCACATCCATCCCGCAGATGCAATATATTTACGCGGAATCGCTCGTGAAGATCGGCGAGGTTTCGTCGGGAAAAGAGCGTCTCGAGGGACTGGAATCTGCGCATCCGGAGATCGCCGAAGTGCACCGTGGCCTTGGAGAATTGCTTGAACTCCAGGGAGATAGGCAGAAAGCGGCCCAGGAACTGCGAAGCGCAATTCTCCTCAACGCAAACGATCCGGAGTCGCACTACGACCTTGGCAAGATCGAACTCGAAATCGGGGACGCAGCCGCGGCAATTCAGGAACTGGAATCTGCAATCCGGCTCCTGCCAAGCGATCCGAAGTTTCATCGGGAGCTTGCCGGCGCATACAAGGCGGCTTTGCGGACGGCGGACGCGGAGAAAGAACTCCGCATCTACGATACCCTCAGGGCCTCTCAGGCGCAGCCCTCGAAAACTGGCGCCGACTCGCATGAAGCAACGGCTCCCGACCGGTGAGCAAACGGGCAAGTCAGGCCGTGCACAATACAGGGAACGAGAGGATCATTTACCGTGCGGTTGCCTTGGTGTGCGCCGGAGACACTGGCCGAATGCTCTCCGCGGGAACGATCCCGTGACCTTCCAGCAGTGAGTAGAATCGATCCGCGGCAAGATTACTTATGCCTTCGACGGCCCCCGACGGCCAGCGGATTTCCACGCTGTCAATCTTTGTAGCCGAGCCGAGCCCGAAATGCACGCGCAGATCATTCTGTGACAGGTAGCTTCCTCCGCTGTGAATCTCGTCAGTCTGTGTCATACCTTTAGCGACGATCTTGATGCGGGCATTCAAGGCGAGGCGATTGCTCTTCGTTCCTGCCAGCTCGAAACTTACCCAATGGCGCCCCGGAATTCCCTGGTTCCTCAGGATCATTGGGCTGCCGTCGAGGTCGTTGATCACGACATCCATATTGCCATCATTGAACAGGTCTGCTACAGCAAGCCCGCGTGAAACACGCTTTTCTTTGAGCGCAGCGCCGGCTTGATCGCTCGCATCGCAGAAAGTGCCATCCCCCTGGTTCAGACTGAGGAGCTTAGGCTGGCGATAACCTGGATCCGATGGCAACTTATCCATCTGCGGATAAACGTGCCCGGTCACAGTAATCAGATCCAGCCATCCATCATTGTCCAGGTCCACAAATGCAGTTCCCCATTTGACCCACGGCAAGGCCGCGCTTGCCAAACCCGACGAAAACGATTCTTCTGAGAAGTTCCAATCGCCGTCGTTGCGATATAGGTCATCGTTTTCATTTTCAAAATTCGTGACGGAGAGGGAAGGCCGTCCAGTGTGGTTATAGTCGCCTACGGCGATTCCCATCGACGCCTGCTCGGAGCCGTTGTTGCTGAGAGCGGTCCCAGACTCAAATCCGATCTCGTCGAATTTACCGTTCCCAAGATTCTTGTACAGGAATTTGGGAGTCGAGTCGTTAGTGATGTAGATATCAGGGCGGCCCGAGTTGTTGAAGTCGGCCCAGATAACACCAAGGCCGTAATAGCCGTGCGGATCGCTCACACCGGCGTTCTTCGAAACGTCTGTAAATGTTCCATCCCCATTGTTATGGAAAAGAGCATCACCTGCGCCCTTCAGTCCGCGTGGACCGCATTGCACGTCGACTCCGCGGTATTTGCAATAGGGTGTGCTGCCGAATTGCGGCAGGTCATCGAGGTGGAAATCAACGTAGTTCGCCACCATCAGGTCAACAAATCCATCCCCGTCATAGTCCCCGAACGACGCCCCCGCAGACCACCGGCCATCGGCCACGCCCGCTTTGGCCGTTACATCCGTGAACGTGCCGTCGCCGTTGTTGCGATAAAGTATGTTGCCGCCCAGACAGGTAATGTAAAGATCGGGCCACCCGTCGTTATCGTAATCCCCAACTGCTCCGCCCATTGCCAGGCAGGCTTTTGTCAGTCCCGACTTCTGCGTCACATCGGTGAACGTTCCATCATGGTTATTGTGGTAGAGGGCTCCGAGGCTTGTTTTCCCTTCCAACGCCATTTTGATGGTCGGCGCATTAGTGAAATATATGTCTGGCCAGCCATCTCGATCATAGTCAATTATGATTACGCCGCCGCTCATTGACTCAAAGATGTACCTCTTGTCTTCAGAAGAGGTGTGGGAAAAACCGATTCCCGACTTCGCAGTAATATCTTCCAGCTGTGGCACGAGTCGGTTTGTGCATTTTGGTGACCTGGCCCCCGGTGGAGGCGGCGGAGGTGTGGGATGTCCCATTCCTTGGCCATGGATCCGGTCGACTGTAAATATCAGTACGACGAAAAGCCCAGCGCTAATTCCCAACGATGACCGGAACATAACACATCCATTTTACTGGAATCATCCCGCGCTTCGGCTCTTCGGTTATGTCTATTTTGATCCCGATGGAAATGGAGAACATGCAAAGTTGTGGGGTGGCGTAAGCTGTTGGGATGAAGCTGCACCATTGATGGTTGCAGGAGCCGCGATTGAACCGATGTTATGTGCGTTCGGAGTTTGTGCTGTTGGTTAGTCTAATGGACGACGGAGCGCAACCTGGCGGCGAACCGCCGCCACCAGGAGACATCGAGAGCACCCGGAGGGCTATCGCTTCGATTAGACAGCGTGATCCCCGACTGGATGATCGACGATCTCTTCGTTTCGCGGATCCCAGTACAGCTTCCTGCCACTCCAATACGATTGTGCTGCCATGATGCAGACAAGCGAATGCGAGAATCCGTGGTCGACGGTGGCGTTTGGCTGCGTACGGGTTTGCATTGACTTCAGCCAGTTCACCAGATGGACCACGTCGTCATCGTCCGGGCCAAGAGAGTTGGGCGCCGGGGCTCCTGGCACATGGACAATCTCCTCGCCGTCGCTCTTGGGACCAATGATGGGGAGATGAGTGTAGACCGGTCCGCCGTCGAACGGATCGAATTCCTGCCTGCCGCCTTCGCGCGTCACTGAAAACAGCGACGCACCCTCGCCACCATAATTCTCGATGGTGCCTGTACGTCCATGGATCCGTGAAAAGCTCCGGTAGCTGTTTCCAAATATCGTCTTATAGGTGTAGAGAAAACCCTTCGGATACACGATGGCAGTGACACATGTATCGGGATTCTCCCGCCCATCTTTCCAGGTGAAGATTCCGCCGTTGGCAACTACGCTTTCTGGATAAGTCTCCCCAGTCCAGAGATGCACCAGATCGCAGCCGTGGCTGAGCCACTGATCGAAAATTCCCGCCGAATAGTCCTTATAGAGCCTGAATTCCAGATACACATGAGGATCGAACGGACGATCGGGTTTCCCCAACAGCCAACGCTTCCAGTCCGTGTCTTCCTCTCGAAGTTGCGATGCCCGTCCATAGAGCCATTGTTTCCACTCCATGTCGATATCCATCAGCATCTCTTTGGAATAGCCCGTGTCCATGGGTGTGAATCTCCATCGCTCTTCATTCACATTCCATTCCTGCTCAATATGGACGATGTCGCCGATTCGACCCGAACGGATCAGATCTCTCACCGCCAGAGGATATGGTTGGCTGCGGTGCTGCGTGCCCATCTGCACAATCTGCTTGGATTGTTTGACGAGGTCGCGCGTCTCAATGGCCTCGGAAAGCACGTTGGCAAATGGCTTCTCTACATAGCAATCCTTTCCGGCCTTGACCACTTCCGCACACAGCTTGGCGTGTTGGAAATCGCCCGTAGCGATCATCACGCCGTCTATATCCTTCAGCGCCAACATCTCTTCAGAGTACTTGAAGCTCTGGGGCTCCAGGTTGAATGCCCGCTTTACCTGGGCAGCCCGGTGCTCCCGCGCCAGGCTCCATAGATCGCAAACCGCAACCGTCTCTACAGGCATCTGCTTGGAGGCAAGTGCCACCATGTGCACATGTCCTTCGCTACGGTCGCCGCAGCCGAGTTGGCCCAGACGAATGCGATCATTTGCTCTCAGGATGCGCGCATAGGATTTGGCGCTCATTCCTGCTGCGAGCATTGCCCCTCCCGCCTGCTTCACAAATGTCCGGCGGTCGATTTCATTCTTTGCATTTTCAAGCATTGCAATCAGCTCCTGGGATGCGGCTTCTTGTTTTTGGCTCGAAGTTCAACGGGCAAGGAAGACCGCTCAATTCGATCACTGAGTTTCATGCACACGGACAAATCGCTACGCCCGCATGAGTGCGGAGGAGAGCTAAAGGATGATCGTCACGGCGGACTTGCCGGAATGTATTCCAATCCACCTCATCCAAGTTAGCCGAATCGGTTCGACTTGATCCGGGGAACAGCACCTGCATGGCTATAGAACAGGAAAAAGCGACAGCGTCCGACGCGAGAACATCGCGTCGCGGTTCAGACCGAAGGACGAAAAGACATGAGCACATGAAAATATTCGAAAGCAAGAACAAATTTCGAATAGCGCCGGAATCCCTTTCGCTCCCCGGCCGAACGGGCTGTCAGCCCCAGCCGCCAATAGCCAGAACCCAAAATCGCTGCTCTCTCTGAGTATGAGAATCCTCGGTCTCTGCCAATGAGAGCTCGCCGAATATATTCTCACCGGGACAGCAGTACTCCATCTAATTCCTTTGCCGACTCCGAGTCCAAATAGATAGTTGTATTTGGATGAGTGCGGAGGATGGTGGCGGGACATCTTGTTGAAATAGGCTCCTCGAAAGCGCGTCGCACAATTCTCGCTTTACGTTTGCCCGGTACGGAAACGATCAGCATTGGAACGCGAAACAGGGCGGGGATAGTAAGCGTAATAGCACGTTCAGGGACCTGATCAACGCTATCGAACCAGCCCTCAGCCATTTGCTGCTGGCGGCATACGGCGTCCAGTTGCACTATCTTCGCATCCAGAGGATCTGTGAAGTCTGCTACAGGAGGATCGTTGAAAGCCAGGTGGCCATTTTCTCCTATACCCAGGAAGCAAAGTTGTGGGCTGGCGGAGCGAAGTTTGCTTGCATAATCTCTGCTCGTCTTCTCAGGATCCGTCGCACTTCCGTCGATCTCAAAAAACTCTTTCATGCTCACCTTGCCCGACAGTCTCTCGCGCAGATAGCGGCGGAAAGAGGCCGGATGGTCCGCAGCTATACCGACGTATTCATCCATATGAAAGCCGCGCACTTGGCCCCAGGGCAGCTGTGGAATGCGCGTAAGCTCGTTGAGAGTCTCAAACTGCGAGGCCCCCGTGGCAAAAATCACTCCTACTGAATCATGAGCCTGCGCTAACTCGATCAGTGCTTTGCCCGCGGCTCGCGCAGCGGCCGCACCGGCTGCTTGACTGCTAGGATGAACTTCAACCTTCATGGTTCCGACGTGGTAGTACTTCGCTTGCGCACTTGTGTCAGTCAATTTTGACTCCTTGTTGTTCGGCTCACCCATTCACACACCCAGTCGAAGGCTGGAGACCCTAAGAAACGATTGTCAGCTGATCATCCGGATGCCGGCACGCTTCTACCGCTGTGAAGCGCCTCTACAAAGGAACTGTCCCGATGGATAGTGACGCCCGGAACCACCCGATTTGTGACACCGTCCCGGCCGGGGTTATCGGGATTCAATCCGATGCGCAAACTCAAGTGATAACCGGGCAACTGCGGCCCCATGATCTCGTAGGGTGTGCGTAGAGCATCGTTTGCCTGAGGAGCCACGGCGGGAATGGCGCTGTCGAATAAACCCGCAGACACGCACGGAAGTTGCGACATGTAAGACTCCGTTCATCGGTGGGGGCAATTTCAAGAGAGCATGGGCTTCAAGAGAACATCGACGAAATGTATTCTTCCACAAATGTGCCAGATTCCGACGCCGTATGTAAGAATATATGCGCATTACAAAACCGTCAAGTCTTTCACTTTTGTTCTTTGAGGTTTCTCTTATTAGCGTTTATTCTGAGGGTGAAATGCCAGGAATGCTATGACCTATGAAGCAACACCTCCGCAGGGGCGGTGGCGTATCTCAGGTATCGAACTGCCCGACAGCATTCTTCACAAGGTTTACAACCGGAACGCAGCCCGGCTTATGAACATCACAATGTTGGCGATCGCGCGTGCGGCGGGACGCTTCGAATAGGAGAGAATCTTGACCAAATTCAGGGGTACAACAAGCAGATGGACTGCCATGAGATACAAACCTCTCGCATGCGCTCTAGTTATGAGCGCGGCTGCTCTGAGCGGCTATGCCCAGAAAGAGACGGTCGTCATTCGGCCGGTTGAAACACAGGATGTTCTCGTCAATCCTGGCATGGGAATTACCACATTTCAGCGCTTCAATGGACAGGAACTGAACCCTCCGTATACGTGGTCGGAACGCGGACCGGTAGAGAAACTGCACGATGCAAACCCAAAGCCGGGTTTCCCGGACACTTCGATTGCCTATTTGCGGTGGTACTGGAGCACCCTTGAGCCGGAGCACGGGAAGTTCCGGTGGGACATCATCGACATGGCCATATCCGAGGCTCAGAAGCACAGGCAGAAACTGGCAATTCGGCTCATGCCCTACTCCGACCGCGATCCGCTGCCTGACTGGTACCGCAGTTCGGGAGCACGGCGGGCGAACGCGTCTACGGACAAGGACGGAGCAATCTGGCAGCCTGATTTCAGCGATCCACTGTATCTGAAGTACTGGGGTGAGCTGGTTGCGGCAGTGGGTGAGCGTTATGACGGCAATCCCATCCTCGCCAGCGTCGACATCTCCTCCGTCGGTTATTGGGGCGAGGGGTGGAGCGACTATATGCCGGCATTCCAGTTTCAAAAGCCGCTCATCGATCTATGGCTGCAGGCGTTTCCGCATACAACGCTGCTGATGAACTTCGACGAGCCGGAGGCACTGGCGTACGGCACACAGCACGGAGCCGGATGGCGGCTGGACTGCCTGGGCGATATGAAGACGCCCGATTCGGAGATGCTGGACCAGTACCCGGAAGAAGTCGCGCGTACCGGAATTCAGGATGTTTGGAAGCAGCGTCCCGTATCGCTGGAGACCTGTGGCACGCCTGCAACCTGGCTGCGCGATGGCTACGACGTAAATTACATTCTCGGCCAGGCTCTGCGCTGGCACGTCACTTCCGTCAACGTGAAGTCTTCACCGATCCCCCCACAATGGCTTGCGCAGTTTGCGGATTTTGAGAAGCGAATGGGCTATCGTTTCATCCTGCGCCGCCTCGAGTATCCCACGCATGTCTCTGCGGGCTCCATGATGTCTGTACACATGTGGTGGTTTAATGCCGGAGTTGCGCCAATTTACAAGGAATTTGGCCTGGCGGTGCAACTGCGGTCTCAGGAAGATCAAACTGTTATCCGGGTGCCAGCAGATGTGACCAAGTGGCTTCCTGGCGATTCCGTCGTAGATGAATCGCTGTATATCCCCGGAAATCTCACAGCAGGAAAGTATCGCGTGCGCATCGGCCTGCTCGACCCGGGAACTGGAGAACCGGTCATACGGCTACCGATCCAGGGGCGACAGACTGACGGATGGTACGACCTGGGATCCATCGAGGTTGAGAAAACCATGTATTAGTCCGAGGATCCGAGCGCGACCGGGAGGCACCGGATATTTTCGCCAAATCGAAGTTGCCAGTACCCGATCTTGAGGAAAGGTGGCCACGAATGCCTCTGTGCTTTTGCGACTTTGACTTACAGCATTGGACGGCCCCTGCATCCCGGGCCGTGTCTCCCAGCGCATGTTCGCGCCATGCTTCATCTTTGCTTGTCTTCTGCCTGGCGCACTTCTGTTCCGGGCCAGTGCTAAAGCGGCGATCTCGAACCGAAACGCACGGAGCGATCGCGCTATTCTGACGCATGTTGTATATTGCCATAGCCCGGCGTACTATGGCCTGTTATGGCTCCGCCGCGCATCATTGCATAGTAAGTGAGGATAACGAGGTTGAGAATGGCGAAAGGTAGCTCGAAATTGCACGTATCCGAAGGGACAATTCTCCACGAACCTGTTATGGCCGCTTCCGCGGCAGAGCCGCCGCTAGACGGAATGATGGCCGAGGAGAGGCGGACGCAAATTCTGAAGATCGTGCGCAGCGCAGGTCGTGTGAGAGTCAACGAACTCGCCGGCCGGTTTAGCACGTCGGCAGTCACCATCCGCAACGATCTGAATGAATTGCATCAGCGCGGCCTGGTGCTGCGTTCGCATGGGGGTGCGGTTCTCCCGGACACCATCCTGCGCGAATCGCCTGTCCACGAGCGTCTGAAGGCGCAATCCGACGAAAAGCGGCGCATCGGCGCCATGGCGGCCACGCTCATCCACAATGGCGAGACAATCATCCTGGATTCAGGCACAACCACGCTTGAAATCGCCCGCCAGATCAAGAAAAAGCAGGGACTGCAGATCATCACAAACGGGATCAACATCGCCGCCGAACTGCTGGATGCGCGAGACTCGCAGGTTTTCATCGTCGGAGGCACCGTGCGTGGAGAATCGGCGTCGATCAGCGGGCATTTCGCTGAAGAAATGTTCGATCAATTCTCCGCCGATAAGTTGTTCCTCAGCGGAGCCGGATGCGATCTGGACTTCGGCGTCAGCGGGGCGAACCTGGAAGAAACGATGGTGAACAGGGCCATGATTCGGATCGCGCGCGAAATCATACTGGTCGCCGACGCCAGCAAGTTTTCCAAACGCAGCATGTTGCGCATTGCTCCCCTTGCAGAGATCGACACCGTCATCAGCGACGCCGGTCTCGACGAAGATATCCAGGCAAAGCTGCGCGCTCTGGGCTGCAATCTGATTCTGGTATAGCAGCAGCTGCCGGGCTGAGCAGCATTCCGCGCAGTTCCCCGGCGTTCTATCTATGCGAATTGGGGCCTTCCTGCGGTCGATGTTCGCACTCGTCCGCGGGGATCTCGAAGATGACCAGTTCCGCGCGGAAATGGCGCGCGCCAATCGCTCCGTAAGCTATGCCGGCAGCTCTCCATAAAGCGCCCAGCGGCAGAACCGGGCGGCTGAGCCGGATCTAAATGAAGCCGCATGGCAGAGAACCCCAGACAGGCGCAGCCAAGCCGCTCTGGAAAATGCCGTCCATTTGCTCACCTTGATCGCGGTCGTTTCGGCAAGCCTTCCCGTGCTCCACCCGCTGGACAACCACCTCTTGCAACCTCGCATCAAGCCCTGCCGGAATCCCTCCTCAAATCCGTTCCCTCCGATCCTTCGGCGATCGAATCGGTCGAGATGGAATTTGTTGTCTTTTTTTCTTTCTTGTTTGCTTTGTATCGCTGGACGCGATATCCTTGGCCGGCGCAATCCCAGGCAAATCGCGCGCCGTTGCGAAGATCCATGTAGACAATCAGCTCGGAAACTGCCCTGTTTCCGAAAGGGACGCCAACCAGACGCGACCCGGTGGGGGACTTGTATTGCTATCGATCAAATTCGTTCACCTGCGTGCCAGAATGCAAAAGGGCCTGCAATACCTATCCATGGTGAGGGGGGACGCAATTGAGAAAACTCAGACAAACACAAATCGGCTCGCTCGCGTACCGGGCTATGCCCAGAATTGGGGCTGTGGCCACAATCCTGAGCCTGGCGCTGTTGGCTCATGCAACTGACACCACCCTGCGCAACAAGCAGGAATTCGTCGTCGTGCATTCCGGCGATGGTTCTTATGAGATTGGGCAGCAGAACCGTTCCGTGGTCCACGCCCGAGTCGCTGTGAGGGTGGATCATAACTGGGTCGCCTCAAGCGACTTTCCGCAGCATCGGATCAGCGAGTCCTCATTCGACGATGCTCTTGGACATGGCCGTGAAGCGACTGTCCAGTGCACCGGGCTCCCCTCCCGGCCGGACCTGTCCTATGCGATTCGGCTCTATGACAATATCGATGCCGGCGATATTCGGGTCGAGATTCAGAACCATACCGGAAAGTCCGTCACCGTGCAATCGTTGCGTTCCATGGAAGCGATCGGCGATCGGCCCCTCGACTTGAACGCGTCCGCAAGCAGCGATCGGGTTCTTTCTGACAGCTTCAGTGAAGACTGGCCCCCGCTGACAATATACGACCTGGGCAAGGCCCCTGGCGGGATGCACCGTGCGGTCGGCAGTCAGCTCATCTATAACCGGGAGAGCAAAGACTCGATCTTCTTTGGCGCCCTTACTTCCGACCGCTTTCTAACTATCCTGCACCTGAAGACCAACTTAGACGCGCAGCGCGCTACGGGAGTTGCATCTTACACCGTCGATTCCACCGGAACGACTGAGATACAGGCGACCGACCCGGAATCCGGCTTATCGCATGGTCCCGCAAAGAACCTGGTGGAACTCAGCCTGCCCGTGGCCCCGGAGGCTGCGCTCGGCTCTGAGCGCCTGATGTTTGCCCTGGGGAATAACTACTACTCGATACTCGACACGTATGGCGCCGCCATTCGCGTGCTGCACCACAGCCGCTCCGGCACGGGCCCCATGCTTGGCTGGTGGAGTTGGACCGCTTTCTATTCCGGCATCACCGAAGGCAACAGTTGGACCAACGCGCAATGGCTTGCGGAGCACCTGAAACCTCTGGGATTCGATTATTTCCACCTCGATCTTGGATACGCTTATGCGCGCGGAGAATACACCACTCCCAACGCTGCCCAGTTTCCCAACGGACTGGTCCCGCTGACCCGCAATGTAACTAGCCTGGGATTGAAAATGGGATTCTGGACAGCCCCGTTTGAGGTCAGCGGCCGTTCCTGGGTTTTTGAGCACCACAAGGACTGGCTGGTGCGCAACGCACAGGGCGAACCGATTCAAATCGGGGTGGGGGACGAAGCCGGAAGAGAAACCCTGTTTGTCTTGGACACGACCAATCCGCAGGCACAACAGTATCTCCGCGCCACCTATCACACGCTTGTCAAGGAATGGGGAGCGGCTTACATCAAGCTGGACTTTATGGATAACACCGCCATCGAAGGCTACTACTATCGCCCCCAGACCACTGCGCTCGAAGCCCAGCGGATTGGTTTGCAGATCATTCGCGAAGCAGTGGGCGAACACGTCCTCCTGGACAAGGATGGAAGCCCCATGCTGAATCCCGTTGGGCTCGTGGACGAAGGACGTCTCTCGCAGGATACCGGCCACGCCTTTCTGCGCAGCAAAGAAGCGGCTCCCGGCATCGCGGCGCGCTACTACATGCAGCATAATTTCTTCCTCAGCGATCCCGATGCCTTGACCATCTCGCGCCAGATGATCGAGGAGCGCCACATTCAGGCGCCTCTTACTTTGAATGAGGCTCGGGTCTCGGTCACGCTGGCCGCGGTTTCCGGCGGCATGTTGGAACTGGGCGACGACCTGCCTACTTTGGGCCAGGATCCGGACCGCCTCGCGCTGGTCACCAATCCCGATCTCTTGCAGATGATTCAACTCGGCAATGCCGCGTTACCTCTCGACCTGCTGACTTATCGCCCGGCGGATGAGCAGCCTGGAATCTTTCTGCTTCGGGAAGATGCGCGGCAGACCATGCTGGCGGTATTCAACTGGACGGAGCATCCCAACTCGTATGCCTTCACATTCTCCGACCTCGGGCTCCCGCCGGACCATCGCTATCGCGTGGTCGATGTCTTCCAGCCAGAGCGACCACTCGCCTTCGATTCCACTGGACTGCGCATGGAAAACCAGCCGGCGCACTTTGTAACGCTGCTGAAAATCCTGGATGAGTCCGTCGCCGCGCAGGCCCCTTCGATCGCCGCCAAAGTCCCGGCAACGGGCAAGATCGGCGAGAATCTTGGCTTTGCGGCCGCCGCGTCCGCAGGCCATGTTCCGGCTCTGGCCTATCGCTGGGACTTTGGAGACGGCGTGGTCGCGGATGGCGCAGCCCTATCGCATACCTATACGCGTGAAGGCAGCTACAAGGCCCATCTTCGCGTTGAGGGCGTGGACGGTCTCTCCTTCGAGCAAGATTACCCCCTTACCATCAAGGGCGCGGCGCACCTCCCCGCGCCGAAGCGCGGGACCGGCCAGTAACCGGATCGCCCCGGCCAGCGGCCTAGATCCGAATGAAAAGCTTCTTGCGGTACATCCAGAAGAGCATGAGCCAGTAGACTCCCAAGGTGAGAGCGCCAAGAACTATGGGCTCCAGCGCGGGTCCCAGGATATTCAGAGCAGATGCCCCTAGATTGATGCGGAAGCTGCTCTCGACGAATTCTTCACACAGATTGGCGATGAGGTATGCAGCGATGGAATTCATGCCGACGACGACCAGCGGAAACGCGAGGCCGCGCTGCTTTTTGATATCGACGACCCACGAAAAAGCGGCGAGAAAGAAAAAGCACACGCCGCCGCTGAACAGTGTCCACGAGGGTGTCCAGATGCGCTTCACGATGGGGCAGATTCCGGTGAAGTGAAGCAAAAGACCGACGGCAACCAAGGCGGCTCCTGCCAGCAGGAATCTGCGCATCGGAATGCTCGGAGCAGCAGCCAGAGACCAACGGCCCGCGGCGATTCCCAGCAGCATGGTGCCAAGCGTCGGAATAAAGCTCAGCGTCAGATAGCCGCCGTCGTTGAACAGGAAAGGACTGGTGCGCGGGAACAGGTTCAGGAACCAGACATCGAACGCCTGGCCGAGATTGCTGTTCATATTCCAGTGCGCTGCAAAGCCGGTGAAGAGGTGCCGGTGCCAGTCGTTCGCCACTCCCACGGCAGCGTAGTTGAAATTGGCGTCAGGCGCCGGGTACAGTGCCCATGCCAGCCAGTAGGCGAAGAGAATCCCTCCCAACGCGGTCCACTGCCAGCGCGGACGAACGAATGTAAGCAAAAAGGCAAAGGTGTAACCAAGGCCAATCTGGGTCAGCGTGTCCTCGAAGGTGAAGTTGGTGATGGGGCCTTGGGTGGAGCGAAGAAAGATTCCCAGCGCCACCAGCAGGAAACTGCGCCAGATGGTATGGCCCAGCATGCGCTGGAAGCTGGCGCCTTTCTTCTGACGGCTTCTCAGGGAGTATGGAAGCGCAACCCCGACCAGGAAGGTGAAGGACGGCTGGATCATGTCGTGGAGGCTCATCCCCGCCCACTCAACGTGGGACTGGTTGTAGGCCAGAAACCTCCAAAGGAAATTGTTTGGGAAAGAAAGAGCTACGTGTGCAAGCTGAAGGACTTCCCCCATCATCAGGAGCATGACCAAGCCCCGGTAAGCGTCGACTGCAATATTTCGTTGCAGCTTTTGTTCTACACTCGCGACCGTTTCGCTCATTCGCAAATCCTCCACGCAGTTTGTTTTATCTCTTCAGGGACCGATTCAAAAGAATTTGTATCTTTCGATAACCGGCGTTTGGAGATTGACAGCAAGCATGCCTCTGAATCCCGCTAACTTCACTCGCCAGCAAGCACCAGGTTCACCGCGGACTGCTGAAAGTGACTATCTTGCCTGGAGCAGCAAGCGCCGCGAGGGTATCGATGTCGAAGTATCGATAGAGGTCGAGGCAAAAGAGCTCTGGAGCGGTGCGAAACGGCACTGGCGTATCGATCAGGTAGGCCAGGCTTTTCATGGCGTTCCGGTTCACCACAGCGGAGAAGTCCTCTGGCGCTATGGCGGCAGCCGTTAAGGAAATAACCTGGTTGCGAATCCCATCTGTCTCCACCTGCACCGGACGCCCCGTGGTGGATCGGAACCAGTTAGCCACGGCCACCAATTGAGCGGCCTCCAGCCCTAAAGGACGAGCGCCGCTGCTGTCTGTCAGCAACTCCCAAGCCCCGCGATTCGGTAACTGGTCTCCATTAAAGAACAGATCCAGCGCCAACACCTGCTCCCCGCGGTCCACATGCGGGACCACCATATCGCCGGAAGCTTTGTAGCCTTTGTCATTGAGCACGATGGTTGCCGGCGCGTTCTCGGGGGCAGCTTCTTCCCGGAACAAGATGCCATTGGCGCTGAGCTCATTGGAGAAATCGAAACGATAAGACAAGGTGCGAAAATCGAAGTTCCTGCTGTTATCCACCCGCAAGGCGCGTATAGTGGATACCGGCGCGTAGCGGACCACGGATTCCAACTTCTCCCGCTCTGCCTTTGCCCACTCTTGGCGCGCTGCGCTGTCTGCCGGCGCCGGTTCGTGATGGATCTGCCGCGCCAGTTTTCTCGCCAGGGTAACGAAGGTCAAGTTATCGGCCGGCACACCGATGGCAAGCTCCTGCGGGGTCCTGATTTCATCGTCACTGTAGATCTCGCCATCCAACACCGGCAGATTGAAATGTGCACTGAAGAAGCGGTAAGCCTGTTGCCGGTTATCCAACTGATAGTTATGCGACCCTGGATAGAGGTTCTCGCTCCAAGCCAGCTCGTCGGAGGCTCCGTATAGCTGGAAAAACGGCTTTACCTGATCATATAAGTACGGCTTCACCAAGGGAGCCCGAAAACAGCAGCTATCCGTGCCATTATGGATCTCCAGCGTGGGGCGAGGCGCGCGTAACGCGAGCAACTCCGGATAGTCTTCACCCTGCATCAAGTCGGGCGCGTCCGCTTCAGTTTCATCTGTATCCACTGGATGGGTAAGGTTCGACTCGCGCGAACCAATACCGGCCACCTCCACCTCGACCGCGACGCGTGGATCCAGGGCGCTCAGCATGACCGTTTGCCAGCCCCCACCGGAAAGTCCGGTCACGCCGATCCGGGTTGTGTCAACCTCCGGCAATCCGCTCAGATAATCCAACCCCCGCCGCATGGAAAGATAAAAGATCCCCAGCACATTGGAACCGACGAGGTTCAACTGGGAACCGAAATCGTGTGCGTTTTCCGCATTCGCAAGCTCTCCGTAACCAATAAACTCCAGGTCCAGGGCGACGATGCCGCGCTTGGCGAAGTTGATGCAACGCTTCTGCTCATATTCCACCTCGATCCCCTCCGGCTCATGCCCGGGCAGGTTCAAAATGGCGGGTACGCGGCCGCTAATCTTTGCCGACTCATAGAGAAGCGCGGTCGAATGGAAACCCGGCACAACCTCAAAGCGCAATTTGTGAATCCGGTATCCGTGACTGGTTTCAATGATCCCCACCTCCTCGAATTTCGGGGCCGCATCCACCCATTCACGCGGCCAGCCGTGATAGGCAATGTCGTCGAGAACGTGCTTGCGCACCCGTTCTTCTTCCGCACTCCACAATGCAGGCGTTGTGAGCGTGGGCAGCGGAGGAAAGCGCTTCAATAAGAATTCCTGCAGCTGATACTCCCTCCATGGAACATCCAGTGTGGGCTGCGCCAGCGACTCTGCCACGTAAGGTTGGCTGATCTGGGCATACCCGGAAATTGCGCCCATCCCCAGGATCCAGGGCAATACTCCGCCAGCCCCAAGCCTGCGCCGGCTGTTCCCATACGGCCTAGGTTTGCTCATTGCTGCTTTATTGTCCATTCATCGCCCCCGCTTGAACATCGTTGTTATCACTTACTCCCGGCAGGCGCAACGCATGGCTGCCTGCAAACAATCAGGGCGCCGGTGGAATGTAAGTCGCGTCGCTGCTGACTTACATGCCACCCGGGCACCCTGCTGCGGTGAACGGATTCTTAAAACTTGATTTTCAACGCCATCTGGAGAATACGAGGGTCACCGGCAGAGCTGATCTGTCCAAAATTGCTGTCCTGAAGTCCGGCATCGGGATCGCCAAAGTTGACATTGTTGAATGCGTTGTAGAATTCCGCGCGGAACTCATAGCTGACGCGTTCGCCGACCTTACCATTCTTCAAGAGAGCCAAATCCGTAGTGAAGAGCCTCGGCCCGCGAAGAGAATTCTTGCCGATGTTACCGTAAGTGCCGATGGCATTTGGCACAAAATCGGCGGTGTTGAACCATTCGTTGATCAAAGCGGAATGGGAACGCTTGGAGCTCAGCTTGGTATCCGAAATGTTTGCCACTGTGATGTCAGGACGGTCATTTCCCATCGCACTGAAGGAATTATCATCCTCTGCGAATGCCGTATACGGAAAGCCCGATTGCCAGTTTGCGATATAGCTCAGGTTCCATCCGTTGATCGCCTTATCCGCGGCACCTTTGATTGGAACGCGGGGAAGAGCATAATTTCCAGACAATCTGAAGACGTTGCTATCGTCACCGGCGTCGGGCCCGTGGTCAAGAGCACGGCCACAGCCGCAGGTATTGATGCCGCCGATTCCAAATATATACTCCTGTCCATTGGGACCGAAGTCATTCAGTGCGTGCGACCACGTATAGTTCGTTTGGAAGGCGAGGCCGTAGCCCAAACGCTTTTCGAGCTCAAACTGGCCGGAGTTGTAGTTGCTGTTCACTCCGGAGTTGATTGAACCGATGAACCCGTAGTTTGGATAGAGGAGACGCGATTGAATATTGCTCTCCGTCGACTGCCCCGGAATATAAACCGAGGGATTCAGTTGCAGCAGTCCGGCCTCTTGATCGCCGGTACCGCCCAGGTGAGCACCGTGATTCCCCGCATACTCCAACCGCATAAACAAACTTGAGCCGAAGTCATGCTCGAAGGTCAGGTTATACGTCAGGATCTGAGGTAGCCGGAAGTGCCTGTCGAAGATCTGCGTAAAAGCGATGTCCTGAGGAAACGTGGCCGTAGCGCCTGGATCGATAGGGCCAAACGATCCGGGAAAGGGGTTTGTCACGCCCGCGGCGGTATAGGGGTTGGTGAAATTGGTGTTGCTAATGCTCACGATCGGAGCGAACGGAGGAACGCCGACGACGTCTTCAAACGCTACCCCATTGGGCGCCTGGTAATAGTAGCCTGCTCCACCGCGGATGCTGGTCTTGCCATCTGCCGTCAGTTGATATGCAAAGCCCACGCGTGGGCCGATATTGCTCAAGTTGTTATAGATTGACGATGCAGGACATCCAGCGTCGTTATTCTTGCCGCCGAAGAGCAGATCCTGAGGCGCATTCGGGTAGCGCGTCGATTGCGCTCCCGGCACAAAACATGCGACTCGCCCCTCGCTGTCCGTGTAGGGGAAGAACGGATCCCAGCGTACACCGGCGCTCACGGTGAGCCGCGAGGTCGCGTGCCAGTTATCCTGAACGAAGGCACTCCAGTCGTTTCCGCTAAAGTTCAAATACAAACCGCCTGCCTGCACAAAGTCCGATGCATCTCCCAGCAAAAAGTCGGAGAGATTGTTTCCGCTCAGGTTGCCGCCAAAGCTGTAGTTGCCATCGGATTGATATGAGTTTCCCATGGGAAGGTTCATATGCTCCCATTCGCCCCCGAACTGGAGTTCATTCGGTCCCTTGATGAAGGTGGCGATTTCACGATCGGATATGTCGCTGTGATTCCAAGTTCCCGGGGAAGGCTGTTCTCCTACGGTAAACTCTCCGGATACATTGACGTTCAGCGTCGCCGGAAAATTGGTGGGTTGAGAAATGTTCGCGCCCGCCGTGACGATATTGAAGGGGGCTGGCGATTCCGTCAGTCCGACCTTCCTTGTCAATCCGAAATAGCTATTAAGAAGAATCTTGGGCGAGATCGTGTAGATGTCGACGACGCTGATGTTCTTCAGACTCTGAATTTGTGGATCTTCCCCATTGCCCTCAAGGATGTTGCTCGTCGGCGGGATGATGATTGGGACGTTGTATTTGAGTTGAAAATAGTGCCCGCTAATATGATGTTTGCCGCGATTGTAGTCAATCTTGACCAGGTATTCGTCAGTATTCTGGACAGACGGAGCTCCGCTGTACTTCAAATAATTGGGCCCGTCCGCCGGGTCATTCGGAAGAGGAATGTGATTCAGCAAATAGAGAGCCGTTTGGTCAAAGGCTGCCGGATTAATCATATTGTTGCTGTCGAATTGGTAGGGCGAGGTCGGGTCGGGGTTCGTCAATACTGTACCCGGAAGAAGAGCCGAGAAATCTCCGTTACGCTCAGCCTGCGTCGGCACCTGGGAACTCAGGCCGTTGTTGGACGTGTTTTGGCGTGTGCCCTGATACGATCCAAAGAAAAACAGCTTGCCTTTCAGGATTGGCCCGCCGATGGTGCCTCCAAATTGATTCTGCTTCAACGGGTCTGGAGAGGTGGCAAAATAGTTCTTGGCATCCATCGCATAGTTGCGAAGATACTCAAAAGCGTCGCCATGAAATTGATCGGTTCCGGACTTGGTTACGACATTGGCCACTCCGCCCGTCGCGTTTCCATAAGCGGCGCTCATGTTATCGGTTTGCACATTGAATTCCTGCAGCGCGTCGGGACTTGGGAAAGGCAGATTGGTGTTGATATACATGTCGTTGTAGTCCACGCCATCCAGCAAGTAATAGACGCCGTTGGAGCCGCCGCCATTGACTTTCGCATATTGCTCGCCAGGCAGGACGCCGCCTTCACAATTGTTGCCGCAGTTCTGTCCTGTGACATCGACTGCGCCGGGGACCAGAAAGACCAACTGTTGCGCCTCGCGTCCATTCAAGGGCATGCTTTCCATGCTCTTCTCATCGATAACCTGCGAGATGGCTGCATCGTCGGTGGTCACCTGGTTGGAACTGCCCTCCACCGTGACCTGCTGGGTCACCGCTCCGACCGCCAAGGTGACCTTCTGGCTGGCGGCCTGTCCGACTTCCAAACCGATGCCCTTTTGCACATAGGTGCTGAAGCCGGCCATTTCAACTGTCATCCGATAGTCGCCAACTGGGAGGCTTGGAAACAGGAACTCGCCTGCACCTCCCGATTTGACGGCCTGCTTATAGTCAGTTCCTGCTTGTTCGACGGTCACAGTCGCCCCAGGAACCGCTGCACCCGTGTGGTCCTGTACCGTGCCGCTCAGCCGCGCCGTGGTGAACTGGGCAACTGCCGTCGTTGCCCACAGAACGACCACGAAGAACGATGCGAAAAGAAAAGCTGCCTTGCACCGTGCCTGATTGAAGATTTGGCGTTCCACATTCATGCTTTTTTCCGTTGCTCTCATCTGCGCTGTCCTCCACTCCATTGAAGTATCCCGATCCCAGTGAATTGCTACGGCTGCTTGCCTTTTCTTTTGGAATGCCTACCTTGAAGGCTTCGATATCGATCAAATACGACGTTTTGTAATCGTTTTGATGTTTTTACGATAATCCTGCTCATTTTGTCAAGCGAAAAGTCCTGACGGGAAAGCCGCGCAAGCTTGCTCAGAGGGGCGCTGGCCTGCCTGCATGGACCCGTCCGCGGAGTTGACCGTTGCTCCCAAGCCGCCCGTGGTGCATGGAAAGGAATTCAGGGGTGGCCTGAGCGCAGTCAGGATAGTCGCGTCTTGCGGCGGAAGTTGCGTGAGGCCGGGAGAGGGAATCTATCCACAGCGGGCTTCGATCCCGGCGCACGCTGACGGACCAAGCAGGAACAACATCTGCGCGTTGCCCTGGTTCTTCCCCCTCCCGCGGACGCCCTGCCCCCGCCGTCGATTCTCGTACGCCGTCTTGCCGGCAAGTTTATTTCGGAATTCTGGCGGGTCAAGATCGGAATTCTCCCCTAGCTGCGGGTGGGTTTGGCTCCAACGACAATGACCTGGACGCCGAGATCCTTGAGAGTTTGCAGGTCTGCCGGGGAGGCGCCGGAATCGGTGATGAGTGTCGTCAACTCCGTGACAGGCCCTACGAATGCGAAGCCTTGCTTGCCGAATTTGCTGTGATCGACCAGCGCGATGCGTATCCTTGCGGCTTTGATGATGGCCTTCTTGATGGTTGCCTCGGCATGGCTAGCCGTGGACATGCCATAGCCGGGATCGATGCCACTGACTCCCAGAAAGGCCTTATCGACGCGAATTTCACTGAGCGACCTCTGTGCCCAGACTCCCGACAAATAGAACACATCCCGCTGCAGGTCGCCCCCGATGCACATCACATGGATCTCCGGATAGCGCTGCAACTGGCAAAGAATAAGCGGGGAATTTGTGACCACCGTCAAGCGATTGCGGTGCTGCAATCTGGAAGCGACCTCCGAGACGGTGGTGCTCCCTTCCAGAAAGATGGTGTCGCCGTCGAGGATCATCTTCGCGGCCTCGGCCGCGATGGCCTGCTTTTCTTCGCGATTCGTCCGTCCGAGGGTGTCGTAGGAAGGCTGGAAATTGGTGGTAGGGGACTTGGAGACCGCGCCTCCGTGGGAACGAACAAGCAGCCCCTTGCGTTCGAGATCCGCCAGATCCCGCCTGACCGTCGCCGCCGTCACTCCAAGGATGTCGATGAGCTCAGAAGCGCTTACGGTGCGCTGCCGCGAAAGGAGTTCGGAGATTCGAAACCGCCGTTCTTCCGCCAGCAAGGATTGGTCCCTCTTCATAATAGGTTACGCAATGGTCACGCCGCGCGGACCAGCAGGTTTGCAATCGGCGATAAGGCACGGTTGTGAATCGAAAGCGGCACTCCTCTCAACCATGAATCTGTACTTTAAAGCAGTGAGGGAAAATCGCGCCTATTGCGCATGCTTTCCGTGGGAGCGCCAGACAAGCCACGGACCGGTGTGGAAACGACTTGGCGGGCCGCCCCCTGCTGCCTGTCGTCAAGAACCTTTGTCGGCCATTTCGGTTCAATTGGGAGCGAATTGAATTGATTATGCCTGACCTGCCTCATCCGTGCAATCCGGTTTACGCGGCGTCTATCCCCAAGCGACGAAAGGAAAACCCTGTATGGAGGGCTCCAAAAGCACCTGGGCGAAGTGTCCTGCACGCTGGCTGAGCAGAAGGAAAACCGAATGGAGGGAGGGCATCCGATGCTGTTCAGGCGGCTTTTATTCCGCTGTTGCCGCTTCCCGATGGGCAGCGCTATGCGGCTTGACCGGGATCAGCTCCGGCCGCGCAATGGCGGAGCCGGCTTGCCTGGGGCGAGCGCTCCACACAGAGGACAATCCGATAATCTTTCTGTATGTTTCGTTTTATTACGATAAAGTGGAGGCGTGGTTCTGATCAAAGTCATCGGAGATATTCACAAGGAGATATTCGCAGTATGTTTTGTGATCCGGCATCCCAAGGCGGCCCTCAATGAGCCGCAGCGCGGCGCGCGACGCGCGCAAGCTCATCCGCCCGCTCCATGGCGACCTGAAGCGCCTGCTGCAGCAACTGGTCCGGACCAATAGTGTGGCCATCCCGCCCGGCGGAGATGAAACGCCCTCCCAACTGGTGCTGCAACGCTTCTTCCGGGACCAGGGCGTGGGCGCCCATCTCTATGCCACGGAGTTCATCGAAAAGTCAGGGAATCCGCTGGTGCGGAAGAACCGCTCGTATCGTGGACGCAAGAACCTGAGCACCAGGCTGAGCGGGACGGGGCGCGGCAAGAGCCTGCTGCTCAATGGCCACATGGATACGGTGCCGGCGGGGAAAACGCCATGGTCCCGCTCGCCGTGGTCGGGCGTCTACCAAGGCGGCCGCGTTCACGGCCTGGGATCCTTCGATATGAAGGGCGGCCTCGTGGCCAATGCTGCTGTGATTTGCGCACTGAAAAAGAGTGGCATAAGAACCGGCGGCGACATCCTCTTCGAATCGGTGGTGGATGAGGAGTGGGGCGGAAGCGGCGGGACCATTGCGGCCCGTCTCCGGGAAGGCGGCGCCGATGCCTGCATCATTCCCGAGGGGACGCAGCTGGATATCTACAGGGCAACCAGGGGTGGATTTGTGGTGGACCTGTCGGTGGACGCAGGAGATCCTGCCGCTTATTTCTCCACGGCCGAAGTGGTGAGTCCGGCGATTCCATGCGGGCGTCTTCTGGGGTGGGTTGAGGCCAGCGCGAAGCAGCGCGCCCAGGTCAGGCCGCGAGGCGCATACGCCGCCTTCTCCGACCCTGTGCCGGTCCAGGTCCTGGCGGTCCAGGCGAATCTGCTCGATCCGGATATTCCGTTGAGCGTGCCTTCCCGGGCGACCCTGCGGGTGTACTTTCAATTCCTGCCGGAAGAGGATGTCGATGCCGTGATCCAGGGCATCAAGGATGCGCTTCAGCAATTCCAGGCCAACGATCCGTTCTTCCGCAAGTATCCGATTCAGTGGACGCCCCTGATTGGAGCGCCGCTCCTGGGCCACGAGTTGCCTGCGGATCATGCCTGGACCCGCTGCATGGCCGAGAGTGCCGCCGCGGTGCTCCAGCGCAAGCCGGTGATCACGGCAGCACCGTATCCATGCGATGCCGGGCTGATGCATCGCGACTTCGGCATTCCCACACTCCTGTTCGGACCCTGCGGAGCGGGCGCGCACAACCCGGATGAATATGTCGTATTCGACTCCGTGCTGCGGACTGCGGAGGTATTGCTGACGGCCGCCCTGGCGTGGGCCAACGGATAATTGGGCGGGAGTGGATTTCCTATTGGTGTCAACCGAAGGCACATGAAAGTCCGCGGCTGTTCTCAGCGAACAGCCGTGCGCAGCGCCGGTCGAGAAGCGCTCACGATCCGCTGCTGCGCGTCGACCGTTTGTCAGCGCGGTCTGGCGGCTCCTCACTCACTGCGGAAGCTCCAGCGCTGCACCAGCCGTTCTTTTCCGCATAACGAAGTAGAGCAGTAGTCCGACGGCGATCCATGCGGCGCCGAGCAGTTTGGCGTCGCGATTGAGGTTGAGCCAGATGAATGTACATATAAGAATGCCGCAGAGCGGGGCCAATGCCGGCAACGCGACCTTTTCCTGCGAGCGGAACTTGTAGTGAATGAGCGCGGCCGCATTCACCCCGATGAAGGCGATAAACGCGCCGAAGTTCAGCAGCTCCGCGCCCCTTTCGAAGGTCAACAGAAAGGTGCCGAGCAACGTCACGGCTCCCAGCAGCAGCACGTTGTTGCGCGGGATTCTCGTCTTGGGGCTCACCACGCCGAAAAACCGCCTGGGAAGCGCATCCGCGCGCCCCATTCCATACAGGAGGCGCGCCGCGCCGAACTGTGCCGCAATGCCGGAGCCCATATTCGCGATCAGCAGCGTTGCATTCAGCAATTGGAAGAGGAAGTTGCCGCCCACGCGAAGGGCAACTTGCACAAAGGCGGTATTGACCATCGAGGCAGGGAATGGGGTGCGTCCCGGCCATACAAGCTGCGCGAGATACACTTCGATGGCGGACAGTACCCCGATGGCAAAGCAGGTAAAAACCGTAGCCAGCAGAATGTTGCGGCGAGGGTTCTCTACTTCTTCCGACATCGTCGAGATGCCGTCGAAACCGATATAGGTCAGCACGGCGATCGAGGCGCCGTGGAACAGGCGGCCGGGAGCGAAGGTGGCAGGATCGTAAAACGGCAGCAGCCACTGGCCTCCTACGGGCCGCGCCGCCAAGGCTATGTAACGTATCGCGTCGGCGATGAAGACGACCACAACAATGCTCATGCCGAGAGCCAGCAGAGCGTTCACGCGGCTTGAGGTTTGCACGCCGAACAGATTGAGGCCGGTGAACACAAGAACAAAAGCCAGGGCCCAGGCGGCATAGGGAATCTGCGGCAGGATGTTCTGCGCCGCGGCGCTGCACCAGATGGCGCAGATAATGGGATTCAGCATGTAATCCATGAGCATGGACCAGCCCACCACATATCCGGCGAGCGGGTGAATCTCCTTGCCTACATAGGTGTAAGCCGATCCCGCGCTGGGATAGACGCGCGCCATCCTGCCGTAGCTCACGGCCGTGAACAGCATGGCGACCATGGCGATCAGGATGGTGGTCACAACATGTCCCCGGGCGGCATTGCTGACCACGCCATAGATGCTCATGGGCGCAGTGGGCTGAATGATGATGATGCCGTAGAGAATCAGGTGGTGAAGCTTCAGCGTGCGCCGAAGCCCGGGAACAGGCAGGTCACGATCTGCGGTGACGTCCATGCTTGGGAAGTCCTCTCTTGCTTCTGCGTTGCTTGATGGATTAAGGAAGACTTGGAAGTTTCAGGGCGGCAAATCCGTACTCGCGCAGAAACCAGTCCCGGCAATCGTAGTTGCGAAATGTTTCGCTTCCCCGAGTCGATGGAGCGAGATTCTCCCGGTTCCACATCTTCCCGGCCCTGGTTTACGGGCAGAATCGGACAGGACGCCGGAAGTTAGTAGTTTTACCATCTGTTCCGGTTGCAGCGCAATTCCGGAACCTCGTTTCGGCCTCTCTCGCGGCGCCAGGTTGAGGAAGTTTCAACCCTCGCGTGACCCTTATCCGGTCCGCGTTGCCATGAGGCGCGAGCGAGGGAAATTGTGCATGCAATCGCTCATAACATAACATTTTCGATCATAAACGAATTGACAGACGGCTCTCCTCCAGATACTCTTAGGCGAAATGACAGGCGTGGAGGGGTAGGGTTTTGAGCGATTTTGGGAAGAAGATACGGCTCAACCGGATTCTCAACGAGCCGGGGCGCGGTACCCTGGTGGTGGCTTTCGATCATGCTCTGGTAGTCGGCCCAATTCCGGGAACGGAAGATGCGTGCGGCCAGATTTCCCGCTTTGTGGAAGCCCGTGTGGACGCTTTGCTGCTGAACCTTGGCCTGATTCAACGCTGCAACGCCTGCTTTCCCCGCGCGGCAACACCGGGGATTATCGCCAGAATCGACTGGACGACCATCTGGAATTCGCTCAGCCAGGGTGAGCATGGCGTGATGCGCAGTTGCGTGCTGGGGAGCGCGGAAGATGCGTTGCGGCTAGGCGCGGACGCCGTCCTCAGCTACCTTGTAGTGGGGACGGGCGATGCTGATTTCGAAGCCAACGAGATTGCTCGCAATGCGCAGCTTGCGCGCGAATGTGAGCGGTTGGGCATTCCCTTGATCATCGAGACGCTGGCGCGCGGTAAAGAGGTGCAGAACCCCGCCGATCCGCAATGGATCAAGAGGCATACGCGGATTGCGACGGAGCTGGGAGCCGATGTCATCAAGACCGACTACGCCGGCAGTGTTGCGAGCATGCGCGAGGTGGTAGAGGGCTGTCCGCTTCCCATCCTGGTTCTCGGCGGGAGCCGGAACGATGGGGCGATGGATGTGGTTCGGGGCGTCATGGAGGCTGGAGCCGCGGGGGTCTTCTTCGGGCGCAATGTTTTCCAGTCCCAGGACATGGCGGGATTTCTGAGGCAGGCACGCGGCATTCTCAACGGAGACGCGAAATGAGCTTCGTTCCTGTGGAACACGTGCCGGACGTTCTGGATGGACGCGCGGGCTTTTGCCTGCGCGGAGAGTGGGGACATCTCTCGGCAGTTCTGGGCGGAGGACACATTTGCCAACTGGTGAAGCGGAGCCATCCGGAGCTGAATCCGCTGTGGCGCCCGCAATGGCAAACGATCGATCCGGAGCGATTTTCTCCGCACAGCGACGAAGACAGGTTCGGCGCTCCGCCCGATGGGCGGCTGCTTGCCGGCATTGCCGGACACAGCCTCAGCTTCGACTATTTTGGGCCGCCCTCGCAGGAAGAGATGGCTGCGGGCCTGAGCACCCATGGAGAGGCGCCCGCAGTACGCTGGCAGATCTTTCGTGAGTTTCAAGAAGGCCGGCCGGGGGTCGAATACGGCGCCGAGTTGCCGGTCGCGCAGATTGATTTCAGGCGAACCCTGCGCATCGATCCGGAACACCCGGTGGTGTATTGCGAAGAAAAGGCGCGCAACCTGGGCCGTGCCGATCGCCCTATCTCCTGGACCGAGCACGTCACCATTGGGCCGCCGTTTCTGGCTTGCGGAGATACCTTGGTCGATATGCCGGCAACGCGGGCCAAGGTGAACCCTGCCAGCTACAGCGACGCCATGATGATCACTCCGGATGCCGACTTCCAGTGGCCGCAGGCTCCGCTCCAGGGCGGCGGTTTTCACGATTTGAGAACCACTCCCGATGGCTGCTATTTGCGGTACACGGCGCAACTGCTCGATCCCAGCCGCGCCATGGGGTACACGGCGATCGCCAATCCCAGCGCAGGACTGCTGCTCGTTTATGTCTTCCGGCGCACGGATTTTCCCTGGGTGGGCAATTGGGAAGAACGCTTCTACCTGAAGACCGCTCCCTGGGGTGGAAAGACCTTTTGCCGGGGCATTGAGTTCAGCTCCACCCCGCTCGCGGTTCCCAAGCGGCAGACGGTTTCTCAAGGGCCGCTGTTCAATGAATCGACTTACCGCTGGCTTCCCGCTCTCTCTGAAACCACGGTCCGTTATATGACGCTGCTGGTCGACATTCCTGCGGATTTCCAGGGAGTCGAGGACGTTTCGGTCGAAGCTGCCCGGATCGTCATCCGCGAAGCCGGCAATGGCAAGACCTATTCCCTTCCCGCCGACGGTTCATTCCTGAGGGGAGAAGCTGCCGGACTGCGATGAGTTTTCTCTCCATCGACGTGGGATCGAGCCGCTGCAAGGCGGCCATCTTCTCCTCTTCTGGAGAGATGCAGGCCATGCGTTCCGCCGCCTATGCGCCGCACTGTCCCCGGCCAGGCTTCGCCGAACTGAAGGCCAGCACTTTTCTCAATGTCGTCATGGCTCTCGCAAAGGAGCTGGCCTGCATTCCGGCAAGCGAAGCCGTCCAGGCGGTCTGCTTCAGTTCGCATGGTGAGACCGTGATTCCTGTCTCCGCGGCGGGACAAGCTCTCGGCCCGGCGATTCTGAACATGGATGTGCGCGCCACCAGGGAAGCGGCCTGGACGGAGGACGAAATTGGGCGCAGGCAGCTTTTTATGCTGACCGGACATACCAGCCACGCCATGTATCCCATCCCCAAGCTCCTATGGTTGCGCAGCCATGCCCCGGAGATATTCAATGCCGCCGGCAGCTTCCAGAGCGTCACCAGTTTTCTGCTGCTCCAGCTGGGCCTTCCTCCGTTGGTCGACTACTCGCACGCATCGCGCTTTATGGCCTTCGATGTAAACCGCCATATCTGGTCCAAGGATTTGCTTCGCCTGGTGCGGATATCGCCGCAGGCTCTGCCCCTTCCCGTGCAGGCCGGCACAGTGGCGGGAAAACTGGACAGCACCGCGGCCGCCATGCTGGGGGTTGCCGCCGGCACTCCGGTGGTGGTGGGTGGACACGATCAGGTGATTGGAGCCGTTGGACTCGGCGTGATTGAAGCGGGACGAGCCGCGGGCTCGCTGGGGACGTATGAATGTATCACGGTCGCCTCCGATCGCTTGCACCTGAATGACGCTGCACTGGACGCCAGCCTCAACTCCTATCCAAGTGCCGTTCCCGGCCAGTTCGTCACCATCGCCTACTTCCCCGGCGGCATCATGATGCAATGGCTCGCAAACCTTCTCCATGGACCAGGGAAGGGGGAAGAGGAATACCATTTTGGGGGCCTGGAATCGGCGGCTCCCGATGGTCCCACAGGCCTGCTGATTACGCCCCACTTGATCGGCAGTTGCAACCCCGAGTTCGACGCGCAGGCACGCGCAGCCATCAGCGGCCTTACCTTCGACAGCACGCGCTCTCACCTGTACAAGGGAATTCTGGAAGGCATCGCCGCGGAGCTGGCGATCGTTACCGAGTGCCTCGAGAATGCCGGCTCCAGATTCAGCGACATCAATGTTTTCGGCGGCGGAGTACGCTCCTCGCTGGGGCTGCGATTGCGCGCCGCGTTCACGCACAAGCAACTGCACATCATGAGTTGCCAGGAATCGGTTTGCCTCGGCGGAGCTATGCTGGCCTGCGTTGCGGTGGGCATCCATCCCGATCTCAAGTCCGCCGCACAGGCCATGGTGCGCGAGCAGGAATGCGTTCCAGACGATCCGCTCCTCGCCGAACAATACCGGCCGCAAATCGAAAGTTATCGCCAGTTGCGTTCCATGCTGGTGCATCGCCACAATCAACAAAACCCGTAGCAGGAGAGTAATCATGATTCAAGCGACTGTCGGATTCATAGTCTATGGAGTGCACAAGGATGGCCTGCAGGATCCGATGGGCACTCCATTTGTGGACGATGTTCTGATTGCAGAGGCAAAGGCCGCGCTCACCAGGGCCGGGTTGAAGCTGGTCGAGTACCAGACCGTGATTGCGAGCAAGCAGGAAGCTGCGGAAGCTCTCAAGAAAATGAAGGAGGATGAGCGTGTGGATGCCGTGTTGCTTTTTAGCGGCACCTGGGTGTGGGCTGCTCATCTGGTAGGCGCGGTGCGCGATTTCGCCGGCAGCGGGAAAGCCGTTCTGTTGTGGACGCATCCGCGCTCCCAAGGCTGGAGGCCGGTGGGCGGACTTGTGATGCACGGCGGGCTCCTGGAAATCGGCGTTCCGCATCGCTTTGTGTATGGAGACATCGAGGATGCCGACACGGTGGGCCGCATCGTCAGCTACGCCCGTGCCGCGCACCTGAAGAACAGCCTGAATCTGTCCACCATTGGGGCCTTTGGCGGCAGAGGCATGGGCCAGACCTGCGGAGCGGCCGATCCCTCGCAATGGATGCGCGTGTTTGGAATCGATATCGATTCCCGCGATACGACCGAACTCATTCGCACCGCGGAGCGTATTCCCGCTGCTCAAGTGGAGGCGCTGCAACCGCGCTTGCGCCAACTGTTCGGCGCCTCTCCCGACGCAAACACGGTCAACGATCGCTCCATCCGCCTTTATCTGGCGTTGAAGGAGATTGTCGAACGCGAGCGCTACGCCTTCTACACCATCCAGTCGTTCCCCGGACTGGCGGATGATTACGCGGCCACCTGTTTCGCGCAGAGCATGATGCTTGAGGATGGGCACGGCACGTCCACCCTCGGAGATTTCAATACCGCGCTCACCGTCTTCCTGCTCATGCGCCTGAGCCGGGAACGGATCTACTACGGGGACCTGCAGCACATCGATCGGAAGACGCGCGAGATCAAGATCATCGGCGACGGAGCCTGCCCGCCCTCGCTGGCGAGCAAGCTAGGGCCGGCCGGGTTTGCGGAACACGGAATTCCCACTGAAGGCGACGCGGGCGGTCTCTCGGTGCGCTTGATCTGCAAGGCCGGCGAAGGCGTGCTGGCCCGGCTCGGCCGCGTCAATGGGGAATTTCAGATGGTCATTACGCGCGCCACCATCGCGGAACCTTCCCCGGAGCAGGCGCAGCAGCGCCTCGACGAATGCGGCATTCCCTTCTGGCCGCATGCATTCGTCACGGCGCATTGCGACATCGATGCGCTCCTCCAGCACTGGACCAATGAATATGCTTGTCTCGGCTACGGGGAGGACCTTTATCCCGCACTGGCCGATTTCTGCGAACTCACCGGCATCAAGGCGATTCTGCTCTGATCCGCGGCCAGCAACCAACCGGAGGCCCCCATCGCTATAAAAGTCTCTACGTTCCTTTGCAACGGAACGTAGAGACTTTTCTGCGCAGCCCGAAGAAGATGCTCATCGACGGAACTTGGCTCACTCGCCAGGCATCAACCCACATGCGTCTGCATAGCGCGCCAGAGACTCCTGGATCTTGTGATGAATGATTGCGATCGGATTGTTGCCGATCGCACCGGCGCGAATCGCCGCGGCCTGGCGAGGCAGATATTGGGCCACCAGGGGTAGGGGCGCGGGACACTCCTGTAGATTCTGTATCAGCAGGGCAAGGGCCTTGGATATCTCGCTGTTGGGCCAGTAGTAACGGATACGGTCACTGAGGCTGTACCCCCTGGCAACGCGCACCTGGCTTTCATCGCCACGGTAGTAGGCCTTCCAATGCTCAGGATGCGCAACCATGACCCGCTCGATGACTGCCCGGATCTGCGAACGCCGATCCCCGGCAATCCATTCCTCCTCGATGCGGGCCAGCCCGAAGATTGCTTCCCGCATCGCAAATGTCAACTCCGGGCCGACTTTCAAAATGCCGAAATGGCCATTGACCAATTGCCGCAGCGACTCTGCCGTCTGGTAGTCCGTTGAGTGCGCCTCGAAGACGATCCCTTCCTGTTGGAGTATGGATTGACTCAGCTCCGAAGCTTTCTCCGGCACATAGTCCGCGACTGTCTCGTTGCCGAACTCTACTCCCGGCTGAACAACAACCCCGATGATCCGCTCCCAGGCTGACAGGAGTTTCTTTCCTGAAAATGCCCGATGGTGTACGTCCAGCGTTTCCTTGAGGCTCGCTGTTGAAGTTACTTCGATTTCCATCTTCTCCTGCGCCCCGCCGGGAGTCGGCACCTCGGTTCCGATAACATAGACCGGTTTGCCTGAGCAGGCGCGCGTCGCCGATTCCGCAACCTCGCATAGCCGTGCCGCGCGTTCTGCAATCTCCTCGTTCGCGAGTATGTGGGAATCGTCGCGGCAGGCCATGCTCGCGTCGAGGTGAATCTTGCTGAATCCCGCCGCCGCATAGGCTGAAACCATCGCACAAGCCTTTTCCATGGCGGCTTCCGCCGGCTCAGCGCGCCAGGGATTTGGGCCAAGATGGTCTCCGCCCAGAATCAGCCTCTCCGTGGGAAAACCCAGGTCCTTGGCAATGCTGTGGACGTAGTCCCGGAATTGTGCCGGCGTCTGGCCGGTATAGCCGCCTTCCTGATTCACCTGATTGCTGGTCGCTTCAATCAACAGCGGGCTTCGATCCTGTTTCGCCCGCGCAAATGCCGCCTCAAGCACCAGACGATTCGCCGAGCACACCGCGTAGATGCCTCTCCGCTTTCCCGCACGGTTTTCCTTGAAAAGGCGGCGCAGCTCATCCACGCCAGGATGAGAAGCCGCCGCCTCAACGTTTGATGTCCTATTCGGCATTTGCAAATTGCCCTCCTTCGATCCAAAGTCCATGCACGGCAAGAAAGCCTCACCGAATTCAGCCGTGTAGCTGCCACTGAATGGTGCCGTGAGATGCCTCACTCAAGTCCTCGGCTCAGCTCAGGGCGCAAGCGTGTTTTGCCGCCAGTGAAGCTCGAAAAAACTCTGCCGGCAGGCGGAATCCCGAAACGCCTCTGTGCCGCCGCAACGCGTCACGGATAAGCCCCTGGCCAGAACCTCACGTTCTTCGGGCAGTTCGCGCGGCAACCGATAGACAATCAAATCTGGATTGAGTTCTCCCACAATAGCCGCGTCCGGCTGTTCCAAAGCGCCTTCATGCGCGTTCCCGTTCACCATTTCCGTTGCGTCCATACTCTCCATCGTTCACGCTGTTGAACCAGCGTCGTTCTGTGCGCCCGAATGGCGAAGTCAGTGTAACTCCTTCGCCATTCTTCATCGGTTTAAAAGCCGATCGTCCTTGTGGACCCGATCGATCGAAGCGGAATTATCTCATTCGGGGCGCTTCTTATCGGCCGGAACGAAACGTGTTGCAATGTTACCCGATACCGAGACCGTCAGTGTCTTGGAATTCGTGGTTGCACCAAGGCCCGTTGCGGTTACATGCACATGATATTCACCTGGCTGAGTGTATGCGTGGTGAACGTTCATCCCTTCCTGCGTGGATCCATCGCCGAACTCCCAGCGACACGTCAGCACGGGCGCCTCAGCCGGTACCCCCTTGGCGCTGAAGGCTAAGGTCTCCCCCGACTTTCCCGCGGCTGCCGCGTGTGCCTCGAATACAGGCGCAGTCACAGCAACAGCATTGTCAATCAGCTTGAACATGCGCACCGAGTGGGCCGGCTGAACTAGATCGATCGTGTTCGAGGAATTGCTGCAGCAGCTTTGATCGCCGAACACTTCCGTGATCTGGTATTGGCCTGCTTCCTTCAAACCAAGACTCTTCAGATCGATGGCGCGCTTGAGTTCTCCCTCGGTCCAATTGAAGATGGTAAGAATGGATTGGCGATTGTCTTCCTTCAACAGAAAGACGCTCGGTTGCAGATCGCTCGCCGTATAGGTCATCAGATCGGTGGGTGTGGAGGCACGGCCGAGACGGGCGATGTCAATCAGGTCCGTGTTCTTGACCAGCGACAACCGCTCCGGGGAAGCTCCCAGGGTGGGAAGGTCGTCTCCAAGCTCGAACATGCCCCCTGCCACCGCCGCCAGGGCTATCGAAACCTTTGCCTCCTCCAGGGTGAGCCGGCGCTTTCCTCCGTGCCATGACTGATCATCGACGGTCTGATTGGAGACAGTAAACGCGTCCGGATCGGCGACAAAGAAATTGCGATTCATGTAGTAGCGCGCGGCAATACCCGAGGCCGCGTCCCGGGAGGCTCCGAAGGTATGTCCCGTGTCTTGAGAGATGCGGCCCGTATCCACAATCCCGACAGGGTTGAGGATGGTGCTCCCGTCCTTATCGAGAACCACATCTTCTCCCACCGTGCTGCGAATGATCTTCAGGCCGATCCGTTGCGCCTCCAGGGCAGTCGTGTTAGGGCGATAGTAGGCGCCTTCGACGGCTGTGTCATCCATGAAATCCATTTTGATAAAGCGGACGCCCCAGTTATAAAGGGCGGTGTAGGTCTGCCGCAGGTAGTCCTGGGCGCCAGGGTTGGTTGTATCCAGCACATAGAGCAGATCGTTGTGATCTGTAACGGTGCCAATGTGGATCGGCTGGCCAGCGGCATTATGCAGCAACCAGTCTTTATGATTCTGATACACCCACGCGCGCTCCGATACTTCGAACGGCGCCGTCCACACCCCGAAGGTAATGCCGTTGCGGCGCACCACATCTCCTACGTACCCCAACCCCCGAGGAAACAGATTTGCGTCGGGCGTCGAGTATTCACCGCGTGCGAATTGATATCCTTCGTCGATCTGAAAGTAGTTATACCCGCTTTGCTTCAGATTGTCCGCCAGCCACTCCGCATTGGTAATTGCGGTACCCTGGTTGAGTCCAAAATAATAGGCAGTCCAACTCCACCACCCGATTGGAGTCGGCGTATCGACTCGAGCTTTGTGCAGCAGCCCGACTACGCGTCCATACTGTTCCAATTGCGCGTGATAGTCGGTGCCGACAGCGAACATGAGCTGTTCGGACGACAAGCTATCCCCGGAACTGACGGGCAGGCTTAGACTGACCTGTTCAGCGGCAGGCGAATGCCTGAGCGATTCCTCTTTCATGATTTCGGTCGTGCCCGTGGCCACGGCTTCGTAGGAAAGGATCTGCGAATTGGCGCCCGCGGCTTGCTCTTTCAGGTGGAAGATAGTCAAGAGCCGGTCTGAAGTAAGTGCGCCAAGGAATAAGCTTTGGCCGCTCTGGCGGTTGTAGATAAGCTGGCTTCCCACCGCACGGTGCATTCCCTTTCGACCGTTGCCCAGGTCAAGAATCGCCAGCTGGGGCCTGTCCTCGCTGTAACTGTCGGAAAGAATGCGGTCGGCGGATGCCGGCCCATTCAAGCTGATGACCGGAGCATCCGTTGCGTGAACACTCCGGATCGCCTGAACAGTGATCGCCCTCTCCGTGGTATTGGCCACCTTGACTTGTAAGTCGCCCCACGGCTGATCCCGATACAGCCGGAAAATACACACCAGATCGGGCGTCCCCGGAAGTCCAGTGTGCGCCACGGTCAACTGCGACCCTGAACCGAATTGGTCATGAAACTCAGACTGCATGGTCTTGTGTTGCGGATATTCCCGCGATCGCAGCACCTTGGAGTCCGCGTCGGCCTCTACATCGGAGCGCAGCACCGTGCCCGGCATGCCGGACTGCGATATGGAGTAGGAGCCGTCGGCGTTGATGCCCACGGACAGGACCTTTCCCTTCAGCTCCACAATCCGGCCATCCGGCTGCGCCTGGAGAGAATAGCTGGCCACAAGAAACAAGACAAGACAAAGTGCGCGCAGCCTACCGATTGTTGTTAACATACCGACACCCCTTATGGATTGCAGTTGATCAGCCGGAAGACGATTCCGCCTGAATGTTTCGTTCTCAGCCCATTCGGCGCTGCGCGGCGGCCCATGAATCGCGGCAGCGCAACAGATAAGGAGCAAGTGCGCCGGCGCAGAACGCGATTCCGCACATCATGAGCCCCTGCGTCTTTCCCCCGGCAGGAAAAGCTTGCTCCACAAGAAGGAAGACGCAACGGCAGGATCCTTCACGGCTTTTCGCCCTGCATGAGCATTTTTACGCAACATCTTCGATATTTGTCAAGTGAAAGTCTTGACGTTTGCGTAATCCAATAATAGACTTGCGAAGTGTTTCGTATATAGAGCGTTCGATTCGCGGGAAGACTCTTTCCAATGCGTTGACCTCGCTCCAACAAGGAATTGAGTTTGCATGCTAAAGGAATGACCCATGCCCGCTGCGAATGGCCTCCACGCCGCCCCCCAATACACCTTGCAGGAAATTCTTCAGCAGCCTCTTCTTTGGCCAATCACCCTGGAACGGGTTCGCGCCGCATCGGAACGGTTGCAACTGCCGGCCAGGCTGCAACAGGCTCGCGTCTTGCTGACTGGAGCGGGCACCTCGGCCTATGCGGCCAGCGCCATCGCCACGGCGTGGCCCAGGGCAGTTGCCGTTCCTACCACCGACCTGCTGACCGATGCGGAACGTTACCTGTACGACGTGGACGCCGTGATCTCCCTGGCCCGGTCCGGCGATAGTCCGGAAAGCGCCGCTGTTGTCGAGCGCGTTCGCGCCCTTAGACCGGACATCCTGCAGTTGGCCATTGTCTGTAATGAAAACGGGGCACTATCTCACGCGGAGCTTGACGGGCTGATTGTCCTTGACCCGCGCACCAACGAGCACAGTCTTGTGATGACCAGCTCGTTTTCCAATCTGGTCCTCGCCGGACTTGTTCTGGCTCAGCCCGATGCGGCAGCGGCTACGGTCGATGTATACAGCAGGCTCGCCGCCGCATTGTTGCCCGAGATCGATCAGGCATGCCGGCGCCTGGCGGCTCGCATCCGCGACCGCGTCGTGGTTTTGTCCTCATCGCCGTCGCTTGGCTGGGCGCGGGAAGCAGGACTGAAGATGCTCGAGATGACCGCCGGCCGCTTCCCCGTCGTCACGGAGACCTATCTTGGGCTTCGCCATGGCCCCATGTCTTTCGTCAAGTCCGATACCCTTGTCCTGTGCTTGTTATCCAGCGATCCGGTGCGCCGCTTCTATGAGGCAGATCTGATCCATGAGCTTCGTGCGAAGAAGATCGGATACTTGGCCGGCATCGTCGATCCAGCCGAATCGGAAGGTCTATTCGATGAGGTCATTCCCGCCGTTGCCCCGCGGGCAAACGACGCGCTGCGCACACCGTATGAGATTGCGGGCCCGCAGTTGCTCGGCTATCATTTGAGCTTGCGCATCGGGCTGAACCCCGATAACCCCAGCCCCGACGGCGTCATCAACCGCGTGGTTCAGGGTGTGCGGATTCATCCGGCCTGTCCATCCGTGCCGGCGCTGCCACACACGCCGGCAAAATGAGGGTGAAGCTCTTTGCCGGATCGCTGGGTTCGAACGCGAGTTTGTTCGCTTGCGCGCCGGAGCGGTTGCGCCGCCCGACGCATGCGCGGAGTCCGGTACGGCCCAGGAAGAGGAATGCCAGGCAGCGGAAACCCGCGCGGCGCCGGCCCATGCATTTACTCCGCCGTAAAACGCCGCTCTCGCGGCGTTCTATGGCCTATTTGCTCTGGCGCTCATTTCAGAGCATTGGCAAATAGATCAGCTCGATGCCTTTGCCGTTTTTCGGGTCTTTGTTGCGCGAATACTGACGGCTCAGGTCGTTATCCCAGTGCTCGGTGACGCCGAGGCTGCTCACTGGCTTGCCGTTCTGGATGTAGGCCGTGCCTGAGGGCGGGTGATCGGCCAGAGCTTCTTCCTGGAGATAATCGTCCGCATTCTCCCGGATCATGATTCTCGGGTGATTGTTTTCGTCAATGTTGTTCTTGGTCTGCGACAGGAGAATATCGAGGCCCACCGAATCCAGCGCGACCCCGTCGAGTGAGGCGAGAATGCTTGACGGCCAGTTGGTGTTGGCATAGAGCTCGACAGGATTGTTGAACGGCGCGTTGGGAAAGTGTATCGGGTAAGAATCATAGCGCCGGGCGCAATAGAGGCCATCCAGGACATAGAGAATTGTCTTGGCGCCGAGGTTTGGCGATGCCGCCAGATCCACGATCGGCGAATAGGCGTGCGGCGTTCCATGCTGGTCGGTGTTGATGGCATCGTGTAACTCAGCGGTTCCTTTGATGGAACCGAATTGGTTCTTGCCCGTCATGGTGATGGCCGTTTGCCCCTCATCTTCCTTGTCCCCCGAATACGGATAGGAATGGGATTTAAGCAACGCGACATTCACCATGTAGGTCGCGTCCTTGACCTGCTGCGGGATGAGCTTGGCATTGTGATAATTGTTGGCAGAGTAGCTGACTCCCTCCACCCACTGCGCCTTCGTAAGGCCGTGCAAACCGCCATAACCTGGATTCTGCTGCAGAGTCGGGTTGGGCGCATCTTGCTGCACGAAGCGGACATCCTTGAACTCGCTCCAGATTTTGGTCAGCAGGCCAGGGTAGATATCGCGCCGCGCGTCGTACAAGAGGATATCCCCGGGGGCCACATGGGCGTGGTTTACCAGTTGGCGAACCATGGCGAGCGCAACCTGGGGCGACACATTCACGAAATTCCCCGGCCCCTTGGCGCTGCTGCTGTTCAGGTTCACCTTGACGGCAACGATCTCGCCCGCATGGTAGCCAGTCTTTTCGAGTCCCCGGGCATGGCCGTTGTAGTAGGTGAAGATCGTCTTCCAGGCGTCGTCGTCGGTGGCTGCGCCGGTGAGCTGGCGCAGGGTGGTGGACAGCATGGCGTCGACGCGCGCCTGATCGGTGCTTCCTTCCATCCACCACTGATCGACAGTGGATTCGATATGGCCGGTCCAGTGGGCCGCCTTCGGGTCGTGAGCCCATACCACGCGACCCGGATAGACGCCGCGGGCTACGCCGAGAGGGACGTTGCGTTGCTTGGGCTGGAAGTCGTAGCGGGTGGCGATCTTGGCTTCGGCTATGGCGTTTGAGCGGACCAGCCACACGCCGATGGCCACCAGCGTGAACGCGCATAAACTGACGGCTGCCCAGCGGTAACGGCGTACCAACTGGCGCAGAGCGGCCAGGGAGAAGATACCGGCCACCGAGCCACACAGCCACAGGACGAAAGCGCTGGCGACGGGAAAGGCTGCTCGCTGGCAGGGGTAGGTCGCCCGGCTGGGCTTGGGGATGACGCGCAGCAGAAACCACATGAGGGCCGTCAATCCTAGAATCAAACCACCGAGGCGCGCAAATCGTCCCGGCACGGTGGTTCCGGTCTTCTCAAGTTTGCTCTTCATCCTGTCACCTTTTTCTTTCATCCTGCCGCCTGATCCTTTCATCCTGTCGCCTTTTACTTTCACCCTCTTACCTTTGCGTTATGAAGCTTACTCTCTCCGAGCAACTGAGTCAATTTGCGGTCTTGTCCGCGGATGAGAAGAGTCAGATTCAGGCTCTGGATCGTACGCAGCCCGGCCTGCCCCTCAAAAAAGGGCCGCGGCCAGACCATGACGCATGAACGGCACGACCACTTTGTTCGCCGCGCTGAACACCGCCAATGGCGAGGTCTGCGGCCTCTGCCAGCAGAAACACCGCCATCGGGAGTGGCTGAAGTTTCTGCGCATGATCGATCGGACCGTGCCTGGGGGCAAGGATATTCAACCGCATTTAACATTGGCCGGAGCCGCTCTTTTCTGCTTCGGTTATCTCGCTGTTATAGTGTTCATCCTCAAATCAACCAGGTATATCTGTCTGCATGTGGGATTAAGCTAGCCGGACTGAGCCTGCGGAAGGCCTTCGGAAAAGCACCCAATGCTTGCATGGAATTCAAACTGTTTCGTGTGATTGAAGTACCCACACACAATTCGATTGGCGACTCCCAGGATGTCGTTCATATTGGAGTGGATACTGCGGACTATGCGCACTATCCCACCAGCTGATCTGGAGGCGAACTCTGTGAAAACTTGGGAGGCGGCGAGCGAAAACTCTAAAGATGAAGGGCACAGAAATGGGCACAGCGGGAACGATCAGGAGCTCTAGATTTGCCTGGAAGTCGTTGATTTTTTGGTGGACGCGGTAGGAATCGAACCTACAACCTGTCGGTTAAGAGGGGAAATTTGGCCACTTGCATGAAATTGCACCATGCTGCATAAGTGCTCATTATAAATAGGTTGCAAGATTTTTCCTTTGCACGGTGTTGCACAAAAAAGCCTCAAAATCGAACCCGAACAGCCACCAAAACAGCCACCAGATTTGGTAGCATAATAGATGTATTAGATGTAGTGAAAGGGGCTGGAGCATGGCACGGCAAATGAAGGGTGTCTATGAAAATCCTCCGAAGAGCGGAATCTGGTGGATTCTCTATTACGTTGAAGGCAAGCGGCACCGGGAGAAGGTCGGACGCCGTTCCGACGCGGTTGCTCTTTATCAACGCCGGAAGACCGATGCCCGAATGGGGATCAAAATGCCAGAGATCCGCCCTCGCCGCGCTGTGCTCTTCGAGGAGATCGCGGCGGATGCCCTCGTTTACTCGAAGGAGCATAAAGCCTCATACCGCGGTGACCGCGCAACGGTCGTCAAGCTCCTGCCGGTCTTTGGCAAGACTCCCATAAACGAGATCACGCCACAGACGATCAAAGCCTACCTGGACACGCGAGACGATCTGAAGAAGACGACGATCAACCGCTATCGCGGGACATTATCGATGATCTTTCAGGAGGCTATCCGCAACGGCAAAGCGACGGCCAACCCGGCGAGACTGGTCCGCCTTTACAAGGAGGAGAACGGCAGAGTCCGGTTTATCTCCTATGAGGAAGAGGCGACCATCCGCGCCATCATTCGCGAGAGGTGCCCAATCCATGAGCCCGAGTTGACCTTGGCTCTCGAAACAGGAATGCGGCTGGGCGAACTGTACTCGCTCGAATGGGACCGTGTCGATCTGGAGCGCCGGCAGTTGATCCTACTGAGAACGAAGAACGGAACAGCCCGCGTGGTGATTCTCACCGAGGCAGCAGTCAGCGCCCTCAAAGAGCTATGGCAGCGCCGCAACTCGACTTCGCCCCATGTGTGCCTCACACGCTATGGCGAACCAATGATCTCCCCCCGCGCCTGGTTCGAGCTGGTCATGCAGGAAGCCGTGAAGAA
>Ga0224554_1000269_pt1 | contig 46627 bp, 28 predicted proteins | sample 714S22024metaG_FD_180666 | JGI IMG/M metagenome (GOLD analysis project Ga0224554, IMG submission 180666) | Peat soil microbial communities from Stordalen Mire, Sweden - 717 S2 20-24 | ecosystem: Environmental > Terrestrial > Soil > Wetlands > Peat | place: Sweden: Norrbotten County, Stordalen... | reverse complement strand
CGAGCGCGGAATTTAGAACATAGGAGGCAAGCCCCTCAACGAGCGGGTGCGTGCGGTGCAACAGGGTAATACGCTTGGCGGCGACCGGCTCGAACGCGACTTCTAGCCGGGTGGCACACCCGAGGGCTTCGCGGGCGGCAGGCTTGAGGCCAGCCAAATCGGTTTTGAGGATGGCTTCTTCATTCACTACCGCGCCGGAAAGCGTGAGCGTGGAACGAAAAAAATTGGAGATTTCAGCCGGCGAACCGATGGCGTGTTCGGCGGCAGCCAGCTCGGTGCCAACGTCATCGAACTTGATGGATTCCTGGGCGAACATGGTGCGCGAACGTTTTTCACGGTCGGCCACGGCTTCCCACTGGTCGTGGAGTTGCTGCTTCTGGGGAAGAAAATATTCCTCAAACCCTGGCAACAAGGTGTTGCTGCCATTCGCATTTTGCCCACGAAGCAACAGGCCTTCAAAAACGGCTTTGACGACCTGCTCGCTGTCCACGGGCATCGGCACAGATACACCGAGCGCGTTGCGGATTTTCTGGTGCTTGCGCAAAAGAACATCGAGGACGATGCCATCAATCTGATTATCCGTGCCGTAATAGGTCAGGATGCGGACTTCCTTTTTCGCATTGGTCTGGCCGTAACGATCCACACGACCATCGCGCTGCTCGTGGCGCGTCGGGTTCCATGAAAGGTCGTAGTGAACCACGGCATCGAATTTTTCCTGGAGATTGATGCCTTCGCTCAGGCAGTCGGTGCAGACGAGAATGCGGGCAACGTCGTTGCCATCCAAAGTTTCGATCCGAGCGGCGCGCTCCTCGGGCGCGAGCTGGCTGGTGATGCAGGTGATCTCCACTTTTTTTAGCCGGTCGCGCAACTCCGCTGCGACGTATTCCGCCGTCTGAATGAAACGGCAGAAAATGATGGGCTTGAAACCCTCGTTGAGCAGGGACTGAAGGCGCGGGATGAGTTTGGTGAGTTTGTAATCTTCATCGCCGCACAATTTTTTCGCTTCACGGGCGAAGGCGAGCAGACGGCGGCGCACGGGATTGTCGCCCTCTTTTTCCGGGTCGGCACCGGGCGCAACATCCGAGGCTTCATCGCCGAGGTCTTCCGTGGCGTCGAGCACCGACTTGCGACCGAGTTCGTCGGCGGCAGTGGTGTCCGCCGCTTCAAGCACATTGGAGCGCTCCGTCAACGTGGCAGCGGCGGCGGCGGGACTGCTGGCCATGGCGCGAAGCAGCGACAGCGCAGACCACCAGCGGACGCGCTGATGAAGCACACCGCCGGAAGCGTCGGTGACGGTTTCGCGAGCGTAGTCGAGCACCTTCTCGAAGAGCGCCTTGTAGGCGGGGCTGAGTTCGTAGTGCGCTTCCGTGTCCAAGCGTTCCGGAAACGGTGTATCGCGCTGAAGAAAATGGCGCAAGTCAGCGCGGCGGCGCTGGACAAGATGCGCGGCGAGGTGACGGCGGTGAATCGCCTTGTCCGGGCCGCTCAGGTCATCCGGCAAGTTTTTGAAATCGGGCGTGAGCAGCGTCAGCAAGGAACGAAACGCGCCCTCGTTGCCGCTGTGTGGCGTGGCGGTGACGAGCACGAGATGGCGATCCGGTTTTTCGGCGAGCTTCGCCAGAAGCTCGTGCCGCTGATGAGCGGCACCACGGCCCTCGGCGGATGACGCACACGTGTGGGCTTCATCCACGATGACGAAATCCGGGCAGGTGCGCAGAAAATCATGGCGGCGGCGGTCAGCCTTGATGAAATCCATGGAGACTACGACAAACGGATAGACATCGAAGATGGACTGGTCGGAGCGCAGATTTTTTTCGAGACGCCGCGCCGTGCTGGAAAGGACCAGCTCGACCGCGATATTAAATTTAGTGGCGAGTTCTTTTTGCCATTGCTCGGCAAGATGGGGCGGGCACAGGACGCATAGCCGGGTGATTTCGCCGCGATCCAACATTTCCCGCGCGACCAAACAGGCTTCGATGGTTTTGCCGATGCCCACGTCATCCGCGATGAGCAGCCGGATGGGATCGAGCTTCAGCGCCATGAGGAGCGGCACTAGCTGATACGGGCGCGGCTGCACGGCGAGACGACCAAAGGACCGGAATGGGCCGGCACTCGAACGGAAACCAAAGCGCACGGCATCACGCAGCAGACGACATGATACAAAGTCGCCGAGATCATTTTGAGCCGGCGGGGCGAAGGTGGCCGGAGTGACGGACTCCAGCATGGAATGGATGCCGGCGGTTTCCTGAATCGTGCCGCCCAGCGGACGGACTACGAGAAAATCATCCTCCGATTCCGGTAACACGACCCATTCCCGACCGCGCGCCTTGACGAGAGTGCCCGGAGCGAAACTCATTTGTCGCCTCCGGCGGTGCCTAAATTGCCGAAGACGCTCGGATACTGAGCGACAACCGATGCCCAATCCGCAGTGTGATGGAAGCGGATGACAGTGATTCCCTCGGCCTTGAGCGTCGCGTTTTGGGCGGTATCGCGAGTCTGTCGCTCAGGGAAATCGTGCGGCGGGCCGTCCACGTAAATGAAGGCGGGGTTTTCGCCGGTGTAACTGAAGTCCGGGCGCGTGGCGTATTGCTCGTAAAGATGCTGGGCGCGCTCCGGCAACCGCAGGCTGTGCGATTCAAGGAAATCGAGGAATTGTTTTTCCAAACCGGAGTCGCAGAGTTTTTTCAACTGAGCGAGATGTTCGGCGCGGGGGATTTCCACGGGCGACGGAACCATGCTGCCGGACATCATTTGCTGGAGATAATCCTTCACGAGGTAGCGGTCCAGATTCTCGTGATCCATCTGGTTGAAATAACTGAGCAGGCAATCGTAGCAGGCAGCCTGACATTTCTCGGTGGCGTGCTCGGCCTGGCCAAGGTCGTTGCCGGTTGCGGGATCGAAATGGCAGAGTTTGAGCGCGGTGCGGGCGATGCGCGTCCATGCAGTGTGATCCTCGACCAACTGGCGCAAGACACCCGCGCCGCCTTCCGCTGCCTCGAAAAAGAGGAGGTTGCGACGGTTTGCACGGGTGGGCAACGCCTCGGTGGCGAGCTCGGAATCTTCCAACTGATATTCAACCTGGATGGCGCGTTTCAGCGACGCCTCCAGTGACGCCATGACTTTGAGATCCATTTCCTCCGGGAACGCAATGACGAGACTGTTGCGCCGGTCTTTCACGTAGGGGATGACTCTCTGGACACGGGCGGGCGAGTGGCCATTTTCCTCGTCGTCATCAGGATCAATGGCGCGCTTGGTCCAGCGGCGCTGGTCAATATCGAGCCAGAAGCCGCGGTCGTTTTTATTCTCGCGCCGGGACCAGCCGAGATTCACACGCCAGAGTTCGGCGGCGTCGCCGTATTGCAACTCGGCAAAAAGCTGGCCGCCGATGAGCAGGCGCGCGGTGCGGAACAGCGGACGGCCATCGCGCTCGGCAAAGCGCACGCCGGTCTTGATTTCGTAACCGAGGCGGAGACGTTCCTCCTCGTCGCAATTGATGCGCTCGCGGCGGCGGGTGATGACATTCTGCTGGCGAAACATATTCGCCCAGATGTCCTTGGCCTCGAATGCCTGCTGGCAGCGCTCGCAGTTGGACGGGCCGGGTTCGGTGATGACAGGATGCAGATAACCGCACGCGCTGCACACGATCAGTTTGGACGTGGGCAGCTCGCCGGTCGCGCCTTCCTGCATGGGCATCATGACGCGGGTGACCTGATAACGGGCGCCTTCGTGGTAAATGAGCGCGCCGGGTCCGAACTCGGAAATGGCGAGAAAACGCGGGCGGGAGATGAACTCCTCGGCCTCCTGCGCGGTGCGCCGGCCGGGTATGTAGGCGGACAGCGGAAGACGCGGGAAATTATAGCCCGGCAGAAAACCTTCGCTGGCGAAATAGCGGTAGCTGTAGAAATCCGACTGCACCGCGCTCTGTTTATCGGTGAGTAATTTTAGCTGGGCCTCGGCCTCCTGCCGCAAGCGTTTGGCAAATTCATGATCCTGCTGCGAGCGCGAGTGGTCGAGGATGATGCGGTGCTGTTCGTCGGCCTGATTGCGGGCGGTGCGATATAGAAAGCGCCAGCGTTCGAGCGCGGTCTCGAAGGCGTGCGGAATGTTGCGGAGCACTTCATCGAGCCAGCCGTCAGCATACCAGGGAGCGCCGGTGAGATAGGGTTTGAGCACCTGCAACAATGCCTGCGCCCGAACGCGAGCCTGCTGGGCCGCGCCCTTGCTGCGGACTTTGTCACGCACATCGGGGAGCAATTCCAAGGTCGGCGGATCCCCACCGAGCACGACCAAATCGCCGGGCGTGTTGCCGAGGTCAAGGTCGGCCTCGCGCAACCACACTGCGTGAATGTGTGACCGGATGAGATCCTCATTGGCCACGTCGAGGCGCGGGGTCTGCACCTGACCGGAGACCATCAGCTCAGGATGCTTGAAAAAGTATTGGTCGTGCGGACTGCCGAAGGAGCAATAGGTGAAGACCAGCGCGGGCTGGCCGCTGCGACCGGCGCGACCGCTGCGCTGCGCGTAGTTGGCGGGCGTGGGCGGGACGTTGCGCAGGTTAACGGCGTTCAAATCCTTGATGTCAATGCCCAGCTCCATGGTGGGCGAGCAGAACAGGATCGGGAGTTTGGCGGAGCGAAAATCCTGCTCGCGCTGCACACGCAAATCGGCGGGGACTTGGGCGGTGTGTTCGCGGGACGAAACACCCCGAAGTTTCTGGATGCGCAAGCGGAACAATTCGACGAAGAATTTGTTGGGCGCGCTGCCCGCCGTGGAGGCCGTGGGCATACGGATGCGATCGTGATACGCCTTGGTGCCATCGCCGACACGCCAGATGAGCGCACCGGAATTGATGCGATAGCCGGGGACGGGAGCGCGTTCGGCCTTCGGCACGCATTCGCGGACAATGTTCGCCTGGCGCAATCCCTCAAACAGCGCGGCGATGATCTGACGCGTGGCCGGCACATCGGGCTTGGGCTGGCCGGGGAATGTATTGACCGAGCGGAGGAACAGGCCGAATCCGCCAAGCGCGGAAACGAAGGAGGCATCGAGCGTTTCATCCACGTCACCCTGGGAACACGGGAACGCAATCTTGCGCTGGTCGAGTTTTTCGACGGGGTCAAAGGCCCACGGGTCGCGGAGTTCGTTGTAGCTACTTCGCTTGATGCGATCCTGCTTGTCGAACTCCAGATAATCCACCTCGATGCAAAGATCGCGCCGGATGAAATCCAGCAGGGTGCGGCAGATTATTTTACGGGTCTCGGCGCTGGCGTCGCCGAGCACGGGATGCAGCGTCTGCCAAATGTCATTGGCGGCAGCCAAGATGTCGAGTTCCGCGTAATCAATTTCGACGAGACCGCACTGCTCCAAATTCGGGGAGCTGATTCGCCAGCCGCGCCGTAGGTCGCGATACACGCGGTAGCCGACCACATCGCGAAGCGCGGTGGTCACTTTTTCACGGCCAAACCGGATGGTGGGATCTTTGGCGTAATCCTCGAATTTCACCGCGAGCGCGGCGGCGACTTTCTGGCTGATCGTATCATCGCGCAGCCCCTCGGGACCGGCGGCAGCCGCCGCCTGATAAATGGCCCCGCGTAGAAGGCCGACTTCGATGAAATCATTCAGGTGGCCGGACTGAAGCGAGGCATCCTGTCGATTGTCGGTAAAGCTGAGAATTTTTCGGGCCTCCGGTTTGATGGAGGGTTCCTGCTGCAAGCCGGCGACCGCCGAGGTCGTCAGGATCGTGGTGGCGGTGCTGCGGCCCTCTGAGCCGAGCGTGCCGAGCTTGGAGAAATCGGACCGCTGCCGGGCGGTGTGCGAGACGCCGCAGCCGAGACAAAACATGAACGGCACAGGGATGAAAGCGGCAGCGAGACCATCGTCACCGAGCGTGCCATCGGGCTGGATGACGTAATGGCGCGGCATCCGTTCGCGTCGCGACGCGACGATCTGGCGGCGACCGTTGCGCTCCTCAACCCAATCGGTTGGCAACCAGTTCATCTGCGCCTCGGTTTCCGTATCCTTGGGCCACGGCTTGGCGGGATTGATATAGAGCAACCCCTGCTGCTGGCCAGGAACCACGGTGCGCTCATGCGCTTCGCGGGCCACCATGCGCTGCACGCCGGTCTGGGGGTCCTTGGCGAGATAGACGGAATAATATTCCTGGCCGCACTCACGGCAGAAGCAAAGCGGAAGGAGAATTTTGGATTTATCGTCGGGTGAATAAATCTGGCCGTGGATGGTGAGATAGCGTTGCTCCGGCGGCTCGACGGTGGCGTAAAGCGTATCGCCACGGCTGATGAACTGGTGCAGGCGAAACGCGAAGACGGGAAAACCGGTTCGAGGATGTTTGATTTTGGTGGCACCGGCCAAGAGCGTTTCGGCGATCAACTCCTGACAGCGTGCCGGCGTGGCGCCGGTCAGCTTGGCGAGTTTTTCCGCCGCGCCATTTTTGCCCGAGAGGGGAATCGAGGGTGAACGAACAAGGCGTCCGTCCTTGGGAATGATGCCGAACGTGCCCTCAACCCAGCGGGCGACGGGGTCGGCAGCGAGCTGGTCGAACGTGCCGAGTTCGCCATCGGTGCCGGCAGCGAGGACACTTTTCAAGGCGGCGAGATCAGCGGGTTTGTTTTCGTCCAACGGATGGGTGGCGCGTTCGAGCGTTTCGCCGATGATGTCGCTGGCCTCCACCTGATCACCGAACAGGCGGGTGGCAAGGCGGGCAACGTCGGTGCTTTGTTCCGCCCAAGTGCCGCGACCGGCCAGCGTGGCCGAGGTGCCGATACACTGCATCGGTCCGGTGGCCAGCAGCTCGCGCACGCGCCGCAACAGGAGGGCGACATCCGCGCCCTGACGGCCGCGGTAGGTATGGAGTTCGTCGAGGACGAGAAATTTGAGGCCTTTGGCCGAAGCGATGAGCTTCTGTTCGCGAGGCCGGGCGAGGATGAGCTCCAGCATCACATAGTTCGTGAGCAGGATGTCGGGCGGCCGCGTGATGATGCGGGTGCGCGTTTCCTCGTCTTCCTGGCCCGTGTAGCGCTCGAACGTAACCGGGCCTTTGCCGTCGGAGAAACCGAGTTTCAGAAATTTTTCCAACTCCCCAAACTGGCTGTTGGCGAGAGCGTTCATCGGGTAGATGATGACCGCCTGAATCCCTTTGCCGGAACCGTTGCGCAAGACGTGGTTCACGATGGGGACGATGTAGGAAAGACTTTTGCCAGAGCCAGTGCCTGTGGTGAGGACGTAGTTGCGATTCTGCTGCGACTTGCGGATGGCATCCTCTTGATGCTGGTGAAACAACAAGTCGTCACCACTGCCAACGGCAGCGGTTTTTTCCCGGCGAAACACTTGCGCGCAGCCGGATTCCAGCAAGCCCTCGGCCACCAAAGCGGAAACGGACTTGCCGGGCTTGAACGTGGGATTCAACTGGATAAGCGGGTCGGGCCAGAGCGAGCCGGACTTGAAGCAGCCATCCACGAAGTCCTTCAGGCGCGGCTGGGCGATGGAGATGAAGCTGGAGACGTAGCCGCTATAGTCCTGAATGATCTGGTTCCGAAAATTAAATACGTTCATAAGCAAATCCGGTCGGCTTCAAACCATTATTAAAAAGAAAGCTAAAGCGTCTGCGGCTATTAGCGACGACACCGTGGTGGTGATTGTCCCTGATTCCTGATCTGGTCACCGGTTTTGGCATAGTCGTGAAATCCATGATGGTCAATTTTTCAACGAACTGCACGGAGAAATTTTACACGGCGAGTGCGTGCCGCATGGGGCACCGATGGCGAGCCGGACTGGCAGCTTGGGGCGCGGATGTGAAAACGATTTCGGGCGCGAAGAGCGAACACCATTCGCGGGCGGCAGAATGTTCGGACGGCGTGCCGCCGGTGAGTTCGTGACGGTCATTGGATTTTCTGATGAGGCGGGCGGTGACGAAGGCGGCGACGATGTGGCGGCTTACGCCATAAATAAGGTTGAAACTTGAAACCCGAAAACGAACTGATTTTTTAATTTTCATGTCGATAGCATGACGGAGCCGGTTGGACATTGTCTGTCCAAGCAAATAAAATCAGCAACGAGAACGTGGAAAGCGGACTGCGCTGACGTGCTTGAGGTGTTCCAAATTCAAATGAGAACCGAGGGTCTGCGAAACTCATTGCTGGAATTTTGCTAACTTCGTAAGCTTATCAGTAGCAAAAATGAGCCAGCAAGATTTCAAATTTACGATTTGGGATGTCGGTCACGGCTTGTGCATTTGGATTCAAACGCCAAACGGTCACAACCATTGGATCGATTGTGGGGCGAATGAAAACTTCTCTCCTGCGGAACACGTCAGTTCGAAGCACGGCGTCACTGCAATTGATTACCTGATTATCAGCCATCCCGACGCAGATCATCTTCGCGACCTCCCAAATTTGCTCAAACACATTGGAACGCCCCGAATTCTTGCCCGCAATCGTTCTATGCCAAGCGATGAAAAATACAGGAGTGGCGAGCTTGGGTATCAGCAAGCATTCCAGCAAATAGACACATCCCACGTTCATGATGTTGCAGAACTCACCGCACCTTGGAATCCGGTTCACAACGGTGGCGTGGACTTGATAAGCCGAAGCAACACTTATGTTCAGGGAATGTCTTCCAACGATTCATCAGTGGTCGCGCTTTACCAGTATGCAGGATGGCTATTTGTTTGCCCCGGCGATATTGAAGATGGTGGTTGGAAAACGCTTTGGCAGGCAAAAAAGGCCGAGTTTGAACCACTGATTGCCAAATCTAAATGGCGTGTGCTTGTTGCTTCGCATCACGGACGGGCAAGCGGTTACTCGCAAGCAATGATGGACAGCATCAAACCCCAAACCGTAATTGTCAGTGATGTAGCGGGGCAGTCAGAAACTGACCGGCGATTTCGGGAAAATCCAGTTGGGCTAAACTTGCTCGTAAGACCGGAGACCGAAAAAAGGCTGGTGAAATATTTCTCAACTAAAATGGGTGGCCGCTTGCAATTCGAGATTTCGAGCGGCGGCGGTTACTCACTTCACCAATACGAATACTGGGGATGAAAATTGGACTTGCACTGTCTGGCGGAGGTGTCCGAGCTACGGTTTTTCACCTCGGCGTGCTAAAGCGGATCGCGGAATGTCCGGGGTGCTGGGAAAACATCAGCTTTGTGTCCACAGTTTCGGGTGGGAGTTTGTGCATCGCGCTTGTTTTTGAAAAAGCTGGTCGCCGGTGGCCGAATTCAAAAGAGTTTTTAGAGACGTGCCTGCCAGAAATTCGGCGGCTGCTTACTTCGTTCAACCTTCAAAGACGCTACAAGTTGATTTTGTTCACCCGACCATGGCAATTTCTACATGGCCGAGCCCCGCTGATTGCTAAGTTGATTCGCAAACATTGGGGAATCGGTAGTAGTGTAACAGATATGCCTGATTCTCCAAGATGGGTTATCTGTGCGACATGCTACGAGACCGGCAAGAGTTGGCGCTTCTCTAAAATGCGAATGGGAGACTACATTGCAAATTACGTCAAATCACCAAATTTTCCGTTGGCAAAAGCAGTGGCAGCCTCCGCTGCCGTTCCAGGCTTGATTGGTCCTTTGCGCTTCAGGACGGCAAAATATGAATGGCTGAAGTATAGTAAAAAATTCGGCGATGACAAAAGCGAGCCTGACATCCCGACCGACCCTTTGGCGTCTCACCTCACACTCTGGGACGGAGGAGTTTACGAAAATTTGGGTGTAGAGGCGTTGTTCGATCCGCAAGACGGACTTCGCAATGAAGTGGATTTTCTCATTACGAGTGATGCATCAAAGCCACTTGGCATTGAAAAACGCCGCTTGCAGTGGGGAATTCCGCCATATTTGCCACCATTCCGGTTGATTGACGTTGCGACAGATCAAGTTCGTGCTTTTCGACTCCGCACTATCGTTGGGTTCTTAAAGCAGAACCAGAAAGCTGGGGTCGTTCTTCGCATGGGAAACACCGTGGCTGGCATATTGAAATCCGCGATGAAAGAGCCGCCAAAGTCTTGGGCTGGACGGGATTTTCTTTCAGACACCGCAGTCCAAACGGCGGCTGGACTTGAGACCACACTTCGGAAACTTACAGAAGAAGAATACGACGGATTATTCCAGCATGGCTACGAAGTTGCGGAAGCCACATTGTTTGCGTATGACCATCTGCCGTTCACCTCGTCAACGCTTGCCGACAAATGAACGTGTGTTTCCAATACAATTTCCACCCGGTCGGCCAGGGATTGTTTGCTTCGGGCAGTCTTTACGAGGCCAATGCGCCCCAACCCAGATTCGTCTGGGTTTATGACTGCGGTTGCCTCCCGACCCAACCACCGATTGATTGGAACGCCAAAATATTTGAGCTGTATCGGCTCACGCGTGGAAAGCGCAGTATTGATTTGCTCACCCTTTCCCACTTCGATGACGACCATATCGCCGGTGTGACGGCGTTGTTGGGGCGTTTCAGAGTTGAAACATTGGTGTTGCCGTATGTGCCGCTTTGGGAACGCCTATTAATCCCTTTTGCGAAGGGCATCGGACCGGGAGATGCCAGAATGGAATATTTTCTTAATCCAATAACTTATTTGCGGAATATCGGTGGAGAAAACCTTGGCCGCATAATCGTGGTGGAGCCCGGTGAAGAAGATGGGCCTTTCGTTGAGCCGGAAGGATTGCCCCGCGAACCTGACCTTGGTGACAGACCATGGAAGCTAAAGGCGAAGACGAAACATACCAATGCTGGCGAAACATCGGCAGAGGATTTTGGCAATGCGTCACCACAAACGGAGTCCCTTCCGTCAGGCCAGCCTTTGACCGTCGAGGGATTGTGGGAGTATTGCCCCTATAACGCCAAGCGCCGTGATGCGCAGACACCAGATTTCAAAGCATTGGTAGAGGGGCTGCGCGACAGGCTTATGAAACCAGTGATCGCGGGTGATACATCGGGTGACGCTAAACGCCAGATCGACCTAGCTGGTTTGAAAAAAGCTTATGACGTCGAATATGGTAGCAATGCTCGGCAGAGAAACATCATTTCATTATTCCTTTATGCTGGCCCCGTGTATCCGACTTGGCAGGAACACAAACTATTGTCTCCACTCGAAATAGCGAATTGGGCCTATCCCGCACGTTATCCCTGCTACTACCGGGTTCATCCCCATGCTCCCGGGCACACTCAAAAGTGTAGCATCCTCTACACGGGAGATGGATATTTGAATACTGTAAAAAGTTTTAATTCGCTGAATTCCTCCCTTGGGGTCAACCGGATGTCGAAATTGGGGGTTGTTCAGGTGGCCCACCACGGAGCCAGAGGGAACTGGCACGAAGGTCTTGCTGGCAAGCTTGATCCGGCATTCAGTGTTTTCAGTTCTGATCCTGCGCGCGGCAACACATACCATCCTCACGCGGAAGTGCTCCGTGATTTCTGGCCATACTCGCCAATACAGGTTAATCAAGAGGGAGCTAGTTATTGCGGCTGGCTACTGCGGTGATAATTGCATCAATTGCCATTGAATATCGACCTGGGGAGGTTGGACTCATAACGCCGAAGACGAAATGTCGGTTCACGCCGCAACGCGAGATGGTTATGAATTTGTGGGGTGAAAACCCGCCTTGAATCGAAAGCGGGAATATTCAAAATAATCTTCTCCACCACGGAAACCATTTTGAAACCGTGCCGTTGGCTTCAATCGGCGGTAAAACTGTTTTGTGAAAACCTTTTTCACAATGGACGAGAACGCATTGGTGCTTTCTCAAGTTGCGTAGTTCGTAGGGTTTGATTTTATGTTCCTCAATATGCGTGAAGCTGCGTGTAGCCATTCCGCCGGAATAGCCATACGTCCTTTGGCGAACTTTTCGTTGACCAAGAAAGTCCGCGCTTTCAACTGCGCCCGCCTCGTCCGCACCTTTGAAAATCATTCGATTGCGAAGATTCAGCGTTAGCACTTGCGCCTTTTCCTCCCCCAGCGGCGGGATAAAGGACGTTGACGACTGCGCGGCGGCAACCAGCGTCGCCTTCGCTTCGCGCATCACGTCAATGCAGTTGTAATCGCTCATGCCATCCTCGCTGGCCGTAACAAACCGTTGCGCTTCATCCGCCCACAGGATGAGCAAATTGTCGGTGGAACGTTCTTCCTTTGGTCGGTCGAAGCGGCGCAAAACGTGCGCGTAAAAAAGCATTTTGAGGAACGTGTTTATGTAGCGACGCTCCATCTGAAATTTCTGCGGCATCGCCACGCAGATGATTTTGCCGCGATCAATTTCCTTGAAATCGAAGCTGTTCTTGGCGTCGCCAAAAATCTCAAGGACATCGGGAGTCAAAAAGAATTGGAGATAATTGGCGATGGTCTCTTTCACGCCGCCCATTTGCTCGGCTGGCTGCCCCCGATAGCGTTCAGAAAAATGTTTGATGAGGGCTTTGTCTCGGTCGGTGGGATAATCAGTCTTCATTTCTCCCAACACCTCATTCATCGTATTGTCATCAAGAAGAAAATCACGGACATTGAACAGGGTCGCTTCCATGTCCAATCGCGTCAACAATTCCAGAGCCAGCCCTATATGCGTCTGCGCCTGACTTTTGAAAAAAGATTGCTCGGCGCGTTGTCCCAAACTCGTCACCGTGTCCACAACGAATTTTGCATAGGTGGACGGCGGGATGGTCGGGTCGGAAAGCAGATTGAAAGTGTGTGCCGGTTTCCATTTTTCCGGCGGATTGTCCGGCCTGACTTGCAACAAAATCAAATCGTCCTGCCGATTAAACTTCGCCGCCATTTCTACGAGCGTTTCCCAATAAACGCCTTTGTCATCAATGCACAAGCCGCCCCAATTTGGATCGTTTTGAAAGACTTGAAAGAGCAACTGATTGATGCCGGAGCGGGTTTTGCCAGAGCCGGTGTCACCGGTGATAAGCCAGCCACGGCAAAAATCTTCGCGCGTCCACGAAAATCCTTTCAGCCTAACGATGAAGTTGCTTTTGGCCGTCTTGCCCTTCGTGGTGGCAGCGTAAGCGGCAATGCCAGCGAAGGCCATTGCAACAATCCACGAGGCCGGCGCGGGCAAAAAAAAGAGCACGCCGGTCGCCATCAGCAAAGATAGGCCGGTCGTGATGTAATTTATCCAGCGCATAATTATAGTAAGAATTTTCCAATCAGGATTCCGGCCAAAAGCATTGCAAGCGCAACACACAAAAAAGCCACAGCGCGACCGGCGGAAAGTTGTTGGGTGATTTTGGGAACGCTCCGAATTTCCTGCTTCAGCTCCCGCGCTTCCTTTGAAAAATCTTTGGTCAACTGCGTCAGCGTTTGGAGCGAGACACGGACGGTTATCAACTGGATGGAATCCGTATCGGGCGGGATTTCAATTTTGACGTTCTGGAAAAAAATCTTCAGCAATTCCAGCATCTGCAAAACGGAGTCATCGTCCCGGATTCCGTTCTTGAGCCGCCATTCGGAAACCGCCTCGTCAAAACTGTTCTTTTCTTCGTTCACAAAAGCGAATCGCCGGATTTCGTTTCTTTTTTCGACTTCTGAATCTTTGGCGGTGGCGGCAGCAACATTCCGCGCACGGAATCCAGTTCGTCATAAAACTTGTGAAGCCAATTTTGAAGGCGTCCACGGTTGAAAAAATCAAAGGCGGGATTTTTGATGGCGGAGGAAATTGTCAGGTCGTGCTTGTTCAAATCGGCGACGATCCAATCGTAAAGTTTCGGCATGGTGATTTCCTTGGCTGCTAGTTCCCCAATCAGCCGTGTTCGCGTGGCGCTACGTTCGTAGTTGGCGAACCGTTCCGACAACACCTCATTTTTGACAACCAGGTATCGGGCATTGTGGTTGAGCCGGTCGGTGATGTTGTGAATTTGCTCCAAGCTGTCGGTCTCGTGGTTCACCGGCATGATGAGGTTCAATGACGCGCCAAACTGTTTGAGCAAATCAAAAATTCGCACCTCGTCAAAATAATCGAGAAAAATGTCGGTCGAGGCCGCGCGGCAGTCCATTACAACCAAATCCGTTTTGTCCAGCATTGCGAAAACCGAATCAATGTCCGTCGGGTCGGCGATGTTGAGAAATCTGGCTTCGGGATGGAAACGCTTCAGTGTCGAATTTTCGTTGTCGGTATCAACGGCGATGTGGGCGATGGCATTATCTTTGAGAAACTGAACGAAATTGACGGCGAAAAAACTTTTGCCGACGCCGCCCTTGCCGTTGATGACGGCGTTGAATTGTTTTTGCATATTTGGTTAAAGGTTTTTTGAATCGGCGATGCGTGGGCCGGGCTTGCGCCGCGACCACGGGCCGGGAATGAGCTTCCGCTGTTCCCGCAAGCTCGCTTGGATGCTTTCGGGTGGTGGTGATTGAACTGGCGAAATTTTCAGCGGCAAGATTTCCTTCGCGCCCGCGTTGCGTTGTCGGACAGGCTTTTGGCCGATCACTTGTCGGCAGAACCGATAGACCGTGTTTTTAGAAACCACGATTTTTACGTCCTCCAAAAGAATCCGAATGTCGTCGTAAGATGCCCGCCTTGCCAAAAGTCCCTCAATTTGGGTTTTGAACGGCAGTAGCAATGCAAGTTTGCGCGGCAACTTGGTTTTGTAGCCGCCAGCGAGTGCCGTGAAGCGGGTTTGGACGGCTTCGGATGAATCGTCATTGCCCATAATATTTCAAACAGGAATCGTCCAGATTTAGAATGAAAATCGAACAAGTTTGGAACGCGCTTCGCCCGGCCATCGAACTGGTTTCGACCGCAAAAACTCTAACGAATGTTAGACGTAAGGCGTGCCATGAAAAATGACGGTTTAACATTGTTCTCATGCCTCCATCTAAACCTATTCGCGGAAGTCAGGTTGTAATGATTTCATTACAACTTACAGAATGGAAGATGGCAGAGATTTTTCCGTTCAAAGTCGGCCTGACTTTGATTCCGCAGTCAACCTTCATTGACCCAAACCGCCTTTGTGACGAACGGTTTCCCGAAGAATGGCGAATGATAGTAAATCGTCACATCCATACCTACCTTCAATTCAGTGGCTGGCACAGGTTTCAAGTCACACAGAAACTGCGTGTCTGATTTCCAAATCAACTTCTGCGGGCCGCGTTCTTGAACATAGGTCAACATCAGGGTTTGCTTCTGGTAGTCAATTGACTGGATGACGCCATGAGCTTCGCGCTCATGAGGCGTGTGCGCGAAGACGCTGGAGTTGGCGAAACAGCACGCAAACAACAAAAACGTGCCGATGATTTTTGGGATTGAGGAATATCTCATACTTCAGTTCTTCTTTATATGGAAGGTGCTTCAGGGTTAGATTGTCCCTCCGGTTCAAACCACGGATACAGCAATGGCAGGATAAGCAACGTCACAAGTGTAGCTGTGAGCAATCCGCCAATGATGACCACCGCGAAGGGACGGGAAGTTTCCGCGCCAACTGCGGTGGACAATGCCATCGGCAACAATCCCAACGCCGCCATCAGTGCTGTCATCACCACGGGACGCACGCGGGACATCGCGCCATTGTGGACGGCGTCGGCAAGCGGTTGTCCTCGCCCGCGCAATTCGCGGATGCGTTCGATCAAAATGACACCGTTCAACATGGCTATGCCAAATAACGCCATAAAACCGACCAGCGCAGATACGGACAAATTCAGTCCTGCTAATGGCAGCGCAAAAATGCCGCCAACTGCCGCGAACGGCACGTTTAGCAAAATCAAAAATGCCATCCAGCCGGAATCAAACGCGACAAACAACAGGAAAAAAATGGCGGTCAGTGTGATAGGCACAATAACTTCCAACCGGCGAACGGCGCGTTGCTGGTTCTCGAACGCGCCAGTCCATTCCAGCCTGTAACCGGGCGGCAACTTCACCTGCGCACCCACCTTTTGTTTTGCTTCGCCGACCAGCGAGCCGAGGTCGCGTCCGCGCACGGAAAATTTAACCGCCGTGCGCCGCGCATTTTCTTCGCGCCAGACTTGCGAGAAGCCTTGGCGGACATCCACCGACGCCAGTTGCCCCAGCGTCAGCCGTTCGCCATTTGAGCCGAACACGGGAATCTGGCGGATGGCTTCCAAATCCGAAACGGCTTTCGGTGCGACCTTCACGACCAGATCAAATGTTCGTTCGCCTTCGAGCACTTGGGTGGCGGTTGCTCCGCCAAGCGCGGTGGCGATCACCTGCTGAACGTCGGCGACGGCTAGACCGTAACGCGCGATGGCTGCGCGATCTACCGTGATTTGCACCTGCGGCTGGCCGAGTAATTCGTCCGCGCTGACATCCGCCGCGCCGGGAATTTTTTTGAGGAGGTCCACAATCTGATCCGATAACGCCTGCAATTTGTTCGGGTCTTCGCCGTAAATTTTTATGCTCAATTCGCTCTTCACGCCGGAAACGGCTTCGTTGACGTTGTCCTCGATGTATTGGCTGAACTGAAACTGGACTCCGGGAATCTGCGATAGTGTTTGATTCAGCACCTTGTCGAGCGCGTCGCGCGTTTTGGCGGTTTTCCACTGGGAACGGTCGGGATTCAAGGCCACGTTGCATTCCAAAATATCAAATCCGTTGATGTCCGTGCCGTCGTCGGGCCGCGCCAGTTGCGAGACCACGAATTGCACTTCGGGAAATGAGACAAGAATTCGCCGGATGTCTTGCGCGAGGCGACCGGCCTGGCTCGGCGAAATGGTTTCGGGCATGAACGCGCGCACCCACAGCGTGCCTTCATCTAACTTGGGCAGAAATTCAGAACCAATGCGTGTCAGCACCACGCCAGCCAGCAACAGCAACAACATTGCGCCGCCCAGAAACAGAGCGCGGCTTTGCAACGCGCGATTCAGCAGGACTTGGTAAATACGATGCAACTGGTGAACAATCCAGGATTCCTGCGTTGAAAAATTCTTCTTGAAGGCGAAACTGGCCAGCACCGGCACGACGGTGAGCGCGAGAATTGTGCCGACGACCAGCGCGAAAGTCAGCGTCAGCGCCATCGGCTTGAAAATCTTCCCTTCGACGCGCTGCAAGGTGTAAAGCGGAATGAATGCCGTCAGCAGAATCGCCTTCGAGAACAGAATCGGCCGGCCCATTTGCTTCACGGCGTCAACAATCGTTTCCCGCAGGCGGTGAATCCGTTCACGGTCTTGTTCGAGTTTGTGCAGCACGTCCTCGATGATGATGACCGCCGAGTCCACAATGATGCCGAAGTCAATCGCGCCGAGCGAAATTAGATTCGCCGGGACGTTGCGCAAATCCAGCAACAGAAAGGCACCGAGCAAGGAAAGCGGCACGACCGCCGCCACGACGAGCGCGGAGCGATAATTGCCAAGGCCGAGAAAAAGGATCAGCACCAGCAGCACCAGGCTGATGCCTTCAATCATATTGTGCCGCACCGTGTGCAGCGTCCGTTCAATCAAGTCGGTGCGGTCGTAATAAGTCACGAGTTTCACACCGGCGGGCAGATAGTGTTCGTTGATGTCCTCGACTTTGGCGCGGACGCGTTTCAGCACTTCAAGGGCGTTTTCACCCCGGCGCAAAATCACAATGCCCTCCACGGCGTCATCTTCATCCTTGCCGCCGGGAACCAGTTTGCCGACGCGGCCAAGCCGCAACTGTTCGCCGATTTGCACCGCACCGAGGTCACTGATTTTGATCGGCGTGCCGTTGCGCGTGTCCACGGCGATATTGCGGATGTCATCCAGGTTTTGAATGAAGCCCAAACCGCGAACGATGTATAATTCCGAGCCGTGTTCAATGTAGGAACCGCCCGCGTTCTGATTTCCATTGGCCAGCGCGGTAAAAACCTGGTTCAACGTGACGCCGTAGGAACGAAGTTTGGCGGGATCAATCAACACTTGATATTGCTTGGTTGGTCCGCCAAAACCGTTCACGTCCACCACGCCGGGCACGGTGCGAAATTGCCGTTCCACGACCCAGTCTTCGAGCGCTTTCAATTCGACCTTGGGAAATCCCTTCGGTGCTTCGAGCGTATAGCGGTAAATTTCCCCGACGGGCGTCGCGTCAGGCGAGAGGCTGGCCTGCGCGCCGGACGGCAGGTTCACTTGCGTGAGGAATTGCGCCGCTTGGTTGCGAACGAACTCGTCGTCCGTGCCGTCTTCAAATGTCAGCGTGATTTGCGACAGGCCGAATTCCGACACCGAGCGGATCGAAGTGCGGTGCGGAATTCCGTTCATTACGTTTTCAATCGGAATGGTGGCGAGCCGCTCGACTTCCTCGGCGGCATGGCCTGGAAACAAGGTGATGATTTGAAACGAAACATTCGTGACATCCGGGTAAGCCTCCACCGGCAACTCGCGAAATGAAACAATCCCGGCGATGGTGAATAACAGCAGCAACGCCAGCACAATCGCGCGGTGACGCAGCGCGTAAAATGTCGTTGTGCCAATCACGGGTTGTCTCCTTCGAGGATGGATTCGAGCAGGAGGCTACCTTCGCTGACCACGCGCTGGCCGGGCGAAATTCCATCCAGAACAGCGGTTCGGCCATTGTTCTCCACGCCCAATTTCACCGCGCGCCGCTCGAATTGTCCCGGCGCAGTTTCAATGAAGACAAAGTGATGTTCGCTTTTCAAAAAAACCGACTTGGTCGGAACATCCACGCCCGCCGTCCCGCTGGAAGCGACATCCGCCGTCACATACATTTCCGCCCGAAGAAGATTGTCGCCGTTGTCCACAAGACAGCGCGCCTTGATGGTTCGCGTGGTCGGGTCAAGTTCGTGGCCGATGATTTCAAGCCGTCCGTGAAAAACTTTGTCTGAATACGCGGGAGTATGAATGAAAACTTCCCGTCCCGAAGCCAATGAAGTCACCGTCAATTCGTCCACGTCCAAAAATAGCCACAGCCGCGTTGGATCAGTCACCACGAACTGCGGATTGATGAATTGCTGCGCGTTAGCCAACATCAAGTCAGGACGAATTTCCTGTCCGGGACTGATGTTTTTTTCCACCACCACACCTGCCAGCGGCGAGCGCAGCGAGTAAACATCATTCGTGCTGGCATCACTGCCGCCGTAATTCGCCAAGGTCGCTTCGGCGCGGTCACTTTCAGCTTTGGCGGCGACATAAGCGGCCTCGGCAGCCTCGACATCTTTTTGCGCGGCTGCTCCGTGGACTAACAATTCTTTTGCCCGAGCAAATGCCTTGTCCGCTGCTGCCAAATTACCGACGGCAGTGCGCGCGTTCGCCAGCGCCTGTCCAAAATCCGGCGAGTCGAGCGAAGCCAATGCGTCGCCCGCCGCCACACGCTCATTGACTTCAACGGGAATGGTGACGACGCGGCCCGCGACCGGAGAATAAACGCGCACCGTCAGGTCGTCGTTCCACGCCAGTCGTCCATACAAACCAACCGCCGCCGCCTTGCGTTCCTGCACAGGCTCGATGGTGAGGTATCCAAGTTGCGTCGCGTTTGTGGGAAAGGTGATTTTGTCACCTTCAACTTTTGGCGCGGGCGCGTCCGGCGAATTTTGTTTCTCTTTGCAACCGGCCAAACTGATTGCGATTAGCAAACCGAACGCCTGCAATAAAATTCTTCTTCCGCTTCCTGTATTCATAATTCTTTCGTCATGGCTGCGATTTCAATTCCGCTTCCGATAAAACATTTCGCGCAGCCTTCAAATCGGCGACTGCGCTGGCGGTGTCCGACATGGCTTGGGCGGCTGCCAGTCGCGCATCGTTGTCAGCGCGTTCGGCTTCCAGCAAATCCACCAATGTTGCGCCGCCTTTTTCGTAGGCGAAAGCAACCGACTCGCGCACTTTCTGCGATTTAGGAAGAATTTGATTTTGATAACGCTGCAATCGTTCAGAGGCTTCGCGGTAAGCATTTTCGGCATTGGCAATATCCGAAGCCGCCTGCGCCTTTGCTTTTTCGAGCGCGTAGGCATTTTGATTCACCGTTGCCTGCGCGGCTTTGATTTCGCCACGGTTGAAATTCCAAAGCGGCAACGGAAAAGAAACGCCGACGAGTAATGTGTCCACCGGCGGCCCGCCGCCAGGAGGGTTGTGTTCCGCGCCGATGGTAAAAGTTGGATCGGGAATCCGCATCGCCTTTTGCAGCTTGAGATCGGATTTCGATTGGTTCAAATCGGCTTCCGCAGCCAAGACATCCGGTCGCGCGCCGTTGGTTTTTGATTCATCAAATTGCGGGGCAGCGACGGCCATGTGTTCAAGCGTGTCTGCCGGCGTCCAATTTCCTATTGGTTTCTCGACGCCCAGCAAAATTTCCACGGAGATTCTGGCTTGAATCGCAGCAGCCTCTGCGGATTTTGCCTGAAGTTCAAAAGTGTCCGCGTTATTTTCAATCTGCTTTTCGTCCGAATCGGAAATGTCCCCTGCTTTCAACCTCGCTTGTGCAATGTCGGTTTCGTGTCGAAGCATCTGGGCGGACTCGTTCAAGACGCGCGCGTTCTCATCCGCCAGCAACGCCGAGACATAGGCTTTCGTCACGCCTTGCTCCAACGAACGGCGAGCATTGAAAAAACGGGCGCGGGCGCCGGTGACTCCGGCCCTAGCGGAAACCTGGCGGTCACGGCGTTTGCCGCCGATTTCAATCAACTGGCTGACAGCGGCGATGGAATCATAATTGCGCTCCCAAAGACCGTTGCCCATCGTCGTGCCGCTTTCCTGATTGCCAATCTTGGCGGTGGACAGTGAAGCGGTGGGGTTCGGAAATTCTTTCGCGACGATGAGTTGCGCCTGCGCCGCGTCAATGCCACTTTTTGCCGCGAGCAAATCCCAATTATGCTCAAAAGCAATTTGCTTCGCGTCGGCCAGTGTGAGCGTGTTGGTTTGCGCGCGCGCGTCCAAAATCGCGATGACCACCAGTAATGTGGCGATTAAATTTTTCACCACGCGAACGGTAACGAACGCGCGTCGAAACGTCTGCGCGACGCAGCCTTGAATTTTTGAGAGGCGGAATCGTGCAAACACCCGCCAGAATTTTACCGGCTTTCGTGCCAGCGCATGGCTTCCCGCAGAAGTTCGGTGGCGGTGGTGAGATTAAGCTTCACCTTGATGCGGGCGGAATAACCCTGAATCGTTTTGAAGCCGACGCGCAGATGTTCGGCAATTTGCCGGGTGTTGTAACCGCGCCCCAGCAATTGAAAAACTTCCAGTTCGCGGTCGCTCAACTGTTCGATGGAAAAAGTTGTTTTGCCAGATTTGCTCGCGAGAAATTTTTTGGCCATCAATGCGGCGACTTTTTCGCTCACATAAATTTCCCCATCGAGCACGTTATGGATAGCTTGAAAAATTTTCTGGGTCGCCTCACTTTTCATGACGTAACCGCCCGCACCCGCGCGCAGGGCACGTTCGCCGTAAAGCAGTTCATCGTGCATGGAAAGCACCAGCACTGCCGTGTCGAACTGGCTGGCCTTGATGTTTTTGATGAGTTCGATTCCCGAACCGCTCGCCAGTGAAATGTCCACAATCGCGATGTCGGGTTTGATGGATTCGACCAACCTCAATGCTTCCGGCGCGTTGCCGGTCTCGCCGCAGATTTGGAAATCAGGCCGTTGGTTGATCAGGTTGGTGAGCCACTCGCGCACGAGCGGATGATCATCCACCAGCAGAATTTTAATTTTTTGCGCCATGAGTTTCGGAAGCAACATTGTTGAAGGGAAGTTTGCAGGTGACGCGCGTGCCGGACACAGGCAGCCGCTCAATTTCAAATGTCGCGCCGATCATGTTGGCGCGATAGGCCATGATGTGCAATCCAAGTCCCTGGCTGCTGCGCGCATTTTCAGGCAGGCCAATGCCGTCATCAGTGACGGTCAATGTGATTACGCCATTGGTTTTTTCAAGGCTGATTTTAATGTGTCTGGCTTTGCCATGTTTGATGGCGTTGGTGATGGCTTCCTGCGCGACCCGATAAAAGTGGGTGCTGCTTTCGGCATCATTTAGCAGCACCGGTTCGTGGCAATCAAATTCGCAGGCCACTTTGAACCGCTCGCTGATGTTGCGCGCCAGTTCTTGAAATCCATCCATGAGTCCTTCACCTTCAATTTCAACAGGCAGAAGGCCGCGCGCAAACGTGCGGGTGAGAATAATCGCTTCTTCAACCATTTTCACCAAATGTCTGGCCGACGCCGATTCAGGCAGCGATTTGTTTTCCAATTGCTCGTTAAGAACCTGACCAGCGAATGCCGTGGCGGTGAGATGCTGGCCGAGACTGTCGTGCAAATCATGGCCGATTTGCCGCTGTCCCCGTTCGCTGATTTCCAGCAACTCGCGCTCAAGACGCTCGCGCCCGGCGATTTCCTGCTTCAAAGCCGCCGTGCGCTGCTGGACGCGCGCTTCGAGTTCCCGCTGGAGCGAATGCAACATGGTCAGCAGCCAGACCACGACGAGATAAAAAGCGATGAGTAAGATGGCGTTCCAGACCGGCACAAGTGGGCTTGAAAAATGCGCGCCTCTCGCCAAGTCACCGGCCAGCGACACCGCCACGCTCAAGATTGAAATAAAAACTGCAAAGCCACGCCCCACAAACCATGCCGCCAACCCGATGGCCAGCAAATAAAAAATGGAAAAGGAAGTCTCGAAGCCGGTGATAAAATCCACAAACCCGATGACGGCGACGATTCCAAGTGCAACCACAGCCAAAAGCATTCGGGACTGGCGCTCGAACTTTTCAATCCATCGGAACATGGAAAATATATTCGCGCTGCAATCGTGGTTTGCAAACATTATTTCCAAATGCCAACGGCAAAATGGTTGTAATGAATTCATTACAACTTTTTCGAGCGGGATGAGCTAAAAAGTGGATGTGCTGTCCACCAAGACACAATGCAACTTGAACAACGCGGAAAAATACTTCAAAGAGCATCTGCAACTCGGTGATTATTACAGTCAGGAAAACATCGTGTCGGGTGAATGGGCTGGAATCGGGGCTGAACAGCTTGGGCTAGTCGGCAGGGTGAGACAGGATCAATTCTTGAAACTCTGCCACAACCAGAATCCACAGACCGGCGAGTTGCTGACGCAACGGATGAAGACGACGCGATGGGATTCGGACAAAATGGCAGAAGTCGCCAATCGCCGGGTTTTTTATGACTTCACCTTTTCACCGCCCAAATCGGTTTCCATTCAGGCATTGATTGCCGATGACAAGCGGCTTTTGGAATCACACAGTCGAGCGGTGCGAATCGCGGTGAATGAATTACAGCACTTCGCCGGAACACAGGTGCATCAGGGAATGGACAAATCGGAGCGGCTCACTGGCAACGTCGTCTGCGCCACGTTTCGGCATGACACCTCACGCGCGCTTGATCCACACTTGCATACACATTGCGTCATGTTCAACGCCACGTTTGATGCAACCGAGCAGCGTTGGAAAGCTCTTTCAAATTATGAAATGCTGCAAGCGCGGAAATTTGCCGAAAATGTCTATTACCACGAATTCGCCCGCGACTTGCGGCAGTTCGGCTACGAGATTGAAAACAAGCCGCGCGGTGATTTTGAAATCAATGGCGTGTCTCGTGAACTGCAATCGCGGTTCTCCAAACGGCACAATGAAATTGATGCCAGCATCGAAAAGATGCTGAAGGAAAAACCCGAACTGGCGAACGGCAATTTGAAGGAACTGCGCTCGCAAATCGCGCAAGCGGAGCGCAGCCGGAAAATTGAGGGAATTGCGCTGCCTGAACTTCAACGCCTCTGGGACAGCCAGCTTACCAGCGAAGAAAGGCAATCCCTGCGGAAGCTGGCTCGTCAGCCAAAGTTGGCGATTCAATCGCCGTCTGTCACGGCGCAAGCCGCAATCAAGTGGGCGGAAGCACACCTGTTCGACCGCCGTTCGGTCGTGCGCGAAAACGAAGTTTGGAGCGCGGCTTTGGAGCGGGGGCGCGGGGCGGAATTGACGACTGACGACATCAAGGCGGCAGGGCAGGAACGCGATTACATTCGTAATGAACACGCGCCGTCAAAAATCACGACGCGCGAGATTTTAAGCTGCGAATGGGAAATCGTCTGCCTCGCCCGCGACGGGCGGGGCAAGTTCGCGGAGTTCAATCCGCTTCACAATTTTTCCGCCGGACTCATGCCGGATCAGCGTGCTGCCGCTGAAATGATTCTTGGGTCGCGCGATTTCGTCACGCTGTTTTGTGGCGGCGCGGGAACGGGGAAAAGTCACACGCTGCGCGAAATCGGCAACGGCTTGAAAGCTGCCGGTCACAATTCCTATGTCATCGCGCCGCAACGCCAGCAAGCTCTTGATTTGAAAAAGAGCTTTGCCGATACCCAAACCGTTTCGGAATTTCTGGCCAAGCGGCAGATGATGCCCGGCACAGTGGTGATTGTGGATGAAGCCGGACAAATCGGCGGAAAGCAGATGCACGAACTGTTGAGTTTCGTGCAAGCGAATGGCGGTCGTGTCATTCTTTCCGGCGACACGCGACAGCATGGAGCGGTTGAAGCCTCGGACGCCCTGCGCGCCATTGAGCGATATGCCGGTCTGGAAGCCGCAAGGCTGACAAAGATTCGACGGCAAAACCCAAAAGCGGGCGAAACGAAGTCCGAGCGAAAGCGCATCAAGCAATACCGCGCAGCGGTTCGCAAGGCGCAGTCCGGCCAATACGCCGAATCATTCGACCGTTTGGATCACCTCGGCGCAATTGTCGAATGTCGGACGATTGACGAGCAACGCGAACGGTTGGTCGCCGATTATCTGACGCTGGCGGAAAAGAAAAAATCCACCGTAATTGTTTCGCAGACGTGGGGCGAGATTCACGAAATCAATGAACGGATTCGTATCGGGTTGCGAAGCGCGGGACTGATTGACAAGGCCGACTTGACGGTGACGGCGCACGAGCGGCTGGATTTGACGGACGCCCAAAAGCGCGACCAGCGATTTTATCCGGCTAACGCGGTGATTGTATTCAACCGCGAGACAAAAGATTTCGCCAAAGGCGAAGTCGGCACGTTGCTGAAAGCAACGCCGACGCATTTGCTGGTTCAAACGGAAAGCAAAATTCAGCGAGTCCCTTTCAAGCTGCTAAACCGGCTCACTGTCTGCCAGCCGGTTGAAATGACGCTCGCCAAAGGCGATCAACTGCAACTCAAGGCTAATGCGCCGTCACTCGACGGCAAGGAATTGATTAACGGCGAACTGGTGACGGTGGCGGGCGTCAATCGCAAAGGGCAAATCCAATTGAAAGATGGGCGAGTCTTGCCGGAAAATTACCGGGAGTTTGTGCGCGGCTACGCGATTACGTCCTACGGCTCGCAAGGCAAAACTGTCGAACACGTTTTGTTTTCAGATTCATCGGTGAAGGCCGCGACGAATAACCAGCAATGGCTCGTTACGATTTCACGCGGAACGCGGGCGGTCAAAATCTTCACCCAGGACAAAGCACAGTTGCGCGAGAACGTCGGTCGCTTGGGCGACCGTGAACTGGCAATTGAATTTGCCAAGCAGGATTCAGCGCAGGCGCAACGTGTGCCGCCGCCAGTTCGCAAATATATCGCCGGATTGATTCAAAACCGTCGTGCAGAAACGGTTCAACAAAAAATTGAGAACATTGATTTATGGAAACACAAACAAAGCCCTCAAATGACGCCGCAACGGATTCGCGGACAAAGAATCTGACGTGCTGGCGCACGGCCACAAATCCACAATGCTTGCGGGTGGAAACCGTCAACGAGGTTCACTTGTTTCCCTACGGCTATTTTCAGCACGCGAAATTCATCCGGCAAAATGGCAAGGATGCTGTTGAAATTCAATTTCAAGACCGAATCGTCATGGTCAAAGGAAAAGGTTTGGAACCGCTGTGCGATGCGCTGGAACGGCTCGCCGTGGAACGCATCAAAACGTGCCCTGAAAAATACGGGGCGATTGCCAGAAACGAAGGCGTGATTGAGGACATTGAAATCAAGCAACGCGGCAAAGAAAATTGACCAATCGCCGCTGACGATTTTTGCGGACAATTCGCAATTACAATTATTACAATTGCCCAAAATGCCAATCAGATTGACACCGCTAAAATGGCCTCACCTTTCGCTCGATACCTTCAGGGCGCTTTGCGACGCCACGACTGAATTTGGCTCGCTTGCCCCGTGGGAATATATGTGCGACACCGCCCTGTTCGGCATTCAAGACACCGGCAAAGTGCGGCTGGGTTCCGTGCTGGGCAATGATGGGGAACCGTCTCCCTCCGGGCTGTTCGTTCACCGTGGCGAACTCGGCCTGCGCTGGGTGATGGCGATGGTTTTTGGCGGCCAGCAGAACAACGACGACCCCAATTTCGTGTATGGCGATGATGCTTTGTTGGCGGAGCTCGTCGCGCACAATAAATTGGAACAGCATGACATTGACCTCTTGAGTCAAATTGGTTTCCAGCCATTGGCGCATTCGCAACGGGCATGGCCGAAATTTCGCAGTTATCGTCCGGGGGCGATACCGTGGTTTTTAGAACAGGCCGAAGCGGATTTGCTGTTGTCAGACCTGCGGGTGGCCATCGCCTTTGTGCGGCTTGTCGCGGGAAAGAAGGATTTGTATGACAACCGTGCGGACAACGAAGTGCCTTTTTGCCCAAAAAACGCAACCGACGCCATGCGGATTGAGGATCTTGACTGGCAAAAACTGGTGCTTCCTCCTGAACCTTTGCCGGTCCCTGTTTCACTGTCTGCATCTGAATTGGCCGCACTTCACGCGCTGCCTCAAGATGCCAGGCTTTCTTTGGAACTGGATTGTTTATATTCCCCCGGTGGCGTGGATGAGGAACCTCGTCCACATTTCCTTTGGATGGGCGTCGTGGTGGATGCCCGCAAAGGAGTTCTTCTCGATTCGGCCATGGGCAATAGCCAGACTCAAAAAGCTGAACAAGTTGCTGCCCGCTGTTTGTTGCAGGCCATGACCAAACTGAAGTGCCGACCAAAGGAAATTCTCATGTCCAGAACCGGTTTGGCATTTGCTTTGGAACCAATAACCCACTCGCTGGGCATCAGGACATCGCATCTCGCCAAGCTGAAGGGAATAGACAGAATTTACCGGCGGTTTGTTTCCAGCCTGGATTTGGATCGTTCCTAAAATACCGAATCGTCATGGACAAAGGAATGCGTAGCGAATTCAGAAAACTGCTTAATTCACGCCGCTCCATTTCATGTAGATTTGTTCATCAAGCCTACCGTCTCTTTCGCTTTGCCACGATGCGACTTGGCAAAAAAGCGGCGGCGGGTATGCTGGTCAATATTCGTGCTCCCGTAGCTCAAATGGATCAGAGCGGCCGTTTCCTAAATGGCAAATCCCGGTTCGATTCCGGGCGGGAGCACCACTTTTTCCAGCCAAATTTCCACCGGATTCCGAGTCTGAAATCTGATACCGCATCTGATACCATATTGAGTTTTTAGATCAAATTAGAACCAAAAACAACAAAAGGTCAGACTTTGAAAACTGCCAATGGAAATGAAAATCAGTCAATAGAATCAATGAGAAAATACGAGAACCAATCAAAATAAAAATTCGGAAAAAATGCTTGCCCTGATTTAGGAAACTAAAGCATATCAGAGCTAACGATAGCAAAAGCGGGCATACGTTAGCAAAATCTGATACTTCATTTGACACTGTTTTTTTCAACTGGTAATCCTGTTAAGGTTGGGCCGAAAAAGTCTATAAAAAAAGGTGAAATCCTGTTTTTCGCCACGCTATTTGCCCCCGTAGCTCAAATGGATAGAGCTGCCGCCTCCTAAGCGGCCGATCCCGGTTCAATTCCGGGCGGGAGCACCATTCGTTTCATGAACTTATCATCTTGCTGGTTTGTTGCTCCATTTTGTGGGTTTGTTTTGATACCCATCTGATACCGTTTGTGAATTTCGATTTGCTCCATGGGACAGTTCGAGAATTTTTTTTGCCATATTCCAACTTGAGTAAAATTGCTCACCGCATTGAGCAAATTGTTTTAAGTGCGGTGAGCCAGCATCATTTTCATCGCTTGTTTACATCTTGGGCAGGAGTTACGCCGAAGGACAATGCGGCCATCGCAAGTGCGACAACCGCAGTTCCGCCGTAGATGATGTTCAAGTCCAATCCTGCCCAAGTTTGCAGCGGGCCGGCACCAAAAGCCGCGATGCCGTAACCGATCTGGTAAAACACAATCAGGCCGCCCGCCGCCGAAGCCGCGAGCCGAACACCGCATATGTGACATTCACGAATGGGTGAAGTGCTTTTTGTAAATTCCTTTTGGGCGGACGACGCCACCCCAATCCACGGTAGGGTTTTACCCCATGAGAAAATTCCAGCTAATCGCGTAGCTTCGTCTGATGGTGAACATATTGCCATACCATCCGGCACGCCCCGTTCAGATTTTTTGCCGCACTTTCCGAATCCATTCTTCATCGCCATCGCGACACCATGAGTCATCCAGAACTTAAACGCGTCTTGTTGACGGGTGCCAGCGGTTACGTCGGCGGGCGGTTGCTGGTCGAACTGCAGCGGCATGGCATGGCGGTTCGTTGTCTCGCGCGCCGCCCGGAATTTCTTCTGCCCAAAGTCGCGCCGGGAACCGAAGTAATGGCGGGCGACGTGTTGGATCGGGACAGTCTTGCGCCAGCCATGCGCGGCATCGAGACGGCTTATTATCTGGTGCATTCAATGGCGGCAAACGATTTCGAGGAAACGGATCGTCTGGCCGCGCGCAACTTTGCGGAAGCGGCGCTGGCGGCGGGGGTTCAAAGAATCGTTTATCTCGGCGGCCTCGGTGCCGGCAGCGAACTCTCGTCGCACTTGCGCAGCCGTCAGGAGGTGGGAAACATTCTGCGTTCCACCGGCGTGCCCGTCATCGAGTTCCGCGCTTCGATCATCATCGGTTCCGGCAGCCTGTCCTTTGAAATGATTCGAGCGCTGGTTGAACGTCTGCCGGTGATGATTGCGCCAAAATGGGTGGCGGTTCCCGCGCAGCCGCTGGCTATCAATGACCTGTTGCAATATCTCATCGCCGCAGGTGATTTGAGCGGACGGGAAAATCAAATTTTTGAAATCGGCGGCCCCGACCGGGTTTCTTACGGTGAATTGATGCGTGAATATGCGCGGCAACGCGGTTTGCGACGGCTGGTGATCCGCGTCCCGTTGCTGACGCCGCGATTATCCAGCCTGTGGCTCGGCCTCGTGACGCCACTTTATGCGCGCATCGGGCGCAAACTCATTGACAGCATTCGCAATCCAACCGTGGTGGGCGACGATTCCGCATTGAAGGCTTTTGCCATTCGTCCCATGGGCGTTCAGGAAGCGATTGCCAGCGCGTTGCGAAATGAAGATAAAGAACTGGCGGCGACGCGCTGGTCGGATGCGATGTCGTCGGGCGGCGCATCGCGGCAATGGGGAGGGACGCGATTTGGCAATCGTCTGATTGACTCGCGCCGCGTGCGCGTGAAAGTTCCACCCGCAACGGCCTTTGCCCCCATCCGCCGGATCGGCGGCGCGAGCGGTTGGTATTACGCCAACTGGCTTTGGCGTCTGCGCGGCTGGCTGGATTTGCTGGTCGGCGGCGTGGGAATGCGCCGCACGCGTCGTGATCCTGAAAAACTCCAGACTGGGGACGTGGTGGATTGCTGGCGGGTGGAAGCATTGGAACCTGACCGGCGTCTGCGGCTCGCGGCAGAAATGAAATTGCCGGGACGCGCGTGGCTGGAATTTGAAGTGGTCGCGTGCGGAAACGGATCGGAGATCCGCCAGACCGCCAGTTTTGATCCGGCGGGATTTTTTGGATTGGCCTATTGGTATGCGGTCTATCCGCTCCATGAACTGGTGTTTGGCGGGATGTTGCGGCGGATTGCCAGGACTGCCATACGCCAAAAATAAATTTCGCAATCTTCTTCCAAAAGAAAACGCCCGATTGCCCACAGGAAGGCTTTGGGATGTTTGACTCGCGAGTCCTGGAAATGGAGTTCCTGAATCGGCCAGGCCATGATCCGGTGCTGGCCGCGAGCAGCTGTGGAAACGACCGTCACCGCTCGTGCTGAAAACGAAAGCCTGAATCAACGCGTGCGCTCAAACGCCAGCCGCCAGAAGCAATCGCTGCGGGCAGCCAGCGCGACGAGCGGATTTTGGAGCGCGGGTGTAAGAATGATTCGTTGCAGCCATTTCGCCCATGCGAGGCGACGGGCAAAAGCAGCATCGCAATCACGCACAATTTTTTTACGGGCTTGATGCCATGATGATTCACCCCGGCTCCACGCCACGAGCGGCGCGACTGCCAGCTCCGCCGACTCAAACGCCATGGACATGCCATTGCCGGTGATCGGCGGAATCATGGTGATAGCGTCACCCACACAAATCTCGACGCGGGCGGCGGCCGGTTGCGGCTGCATAGAAAGTCCGGCGACGGCGCAAAAAGAATTTTCTTCAAATTCCGCGCCGACGAGCCGCTGGTGCAACGGCGAATCCAGGGGGCCGCACAACCGTTCGCGCCAGTTTTTCGCCCCAACGTTTTCATCCGCACGTTTGCGGAACAAGCCGCAGATGTTCACTTCTCCGTCATTGATTTTGCACAACCCAACGTAGCCGTGTGGCGAGACGTGCATTTCCAGGTCGGCGGTGAGCGCCACGTTGCGCGCATGAATCTTCAGGCCAAACCAGCGGGTGCCATTTTCTTCGGTCTGCGCCCTCCGGCCCGTGGCGCGAATAATACCTTCAGCAAAATCTTTTCCGAATCGCTGGCCTTCGCACAGTTCGCCGCCAAGCTCGCGAAATTTATCTGCCAGCACCGCGTCCAGCAGGAAACGTGAAAGACAGATCGCCGATGCTGGCAATGGACGCGGTTTGGTGGATTTTGTTGCCGAAAAAAATGCCATGGTCCGCGCGCTGACGGCACCGGCATGTTCAAATAATTCCCGCAGCCCCAGCCGCGCAATCGTAGCTTGACCGCGTCCGCTGATAAATTCGCCGCAGACGCGATGGCGCGGATAATTTCCCGCCTCGCAGATTGTCACCGGCACTTCGCGTTGCCGCAGCGCGATTCCGAGCGACAAGCCCGCAAGACCGCCGCCGATAATCGTGATGCGTTTTGTTTCGGCCATGGCTCAACTAATTTTTTGCGCGATGAAAAGGTGGCTGAAGATTCCCGCGCGCCTTTCCGTCAGCCGCCAATGTTGTTGCTCCGGCCAAAGCGCAGAAAGTTCCTGGCTGGAAAATCCCGCGCGCACACTGACGGCGGCATCGTGACGCGTGACCTCGTTGCAACCGATGGCCCAAAGTTGGCGGCTGCAAAACAGCGGCCACGGAGCGCGTTGTGGTTCAATGGCGATGAATACTTTTGCTCGTTGGGAAATCAGACGCAACAATTCCGCCAGTTGCGCGTCCTCGAAATGGTGTAAAAATAAATTAGCGATCAAAATCTCGCCCACTGCCAAAGTTTTCAGCCAGTCGAAAACATCCGCGACGATAATTTCCGCGCGCCAACCCAGCGCGGCGAAGTCAACGAGCGTGGCCGGCATCACGCATTCTTGAAAGTCCACCAGCCTCGCCGTCATATCCGGCCAGCTTGGCGAAACTTTTTGCGCGACGCGGAAAAGAAAATCTCCATCGCCCGCGCCGAGTTCGGCGATCTGTCCGGGCGTGCAGCCGTTCAACACTTTTCGCAACGCGTCCGCCATGAGAACGTGGTTACGCATCCAGCCATTCACACGGCGCAAATCCTGACGCGATCGGACGGCGCGCGGGTCGGCTCGTGGCAACGTATCGAGGATTTCGGGTTGAACAAGGCGTCTCATTTTATGCGGCTCGCGAGTATGCTCACCCCACTGGTTGAAATTTTATCCGACTTCCAAAAATGCACCGTGGCAACTGAAGCCCGCGCCGAACGCGGACATCCACCATAGGCCGTCGGGCACGGAGTCGTTCAAGGCGCGGTCCAGAACAAAATAAACGGTGGGGCTGCTGATGTTGCCAAATTCGCGCAGCACGGCGGAACTATGCCGCACGTCATCCGCGCTCAATTTCAGTTTTTCACGCAATGCAAGAATCACATTGCGTCCGCCGGTGTGCAGAATCCAGCCGGTGATCTGTTCGCGCCGCACGCCGGTGGCAACGAGGGATTCAGAAAATAATTTTTCAGCGAGGTCGCTGGCGGTCTGCGGAACCTGCGGCAAGAGAATATTCCGCAGCATGCCGTTCTGATGACCAAAACGGAGCGTGTCGCGTTCGGCGGCGACGAGGCGCGAGTCGGTGAATTTCCATTCAACGCGGCGGCGGTCTGGTAGAGGTTGGTCTGCTAAAACGGCGGCTCCCGCGCCATCGGCAAACAGGCTCGCGCTGATCAAAACGCCGGGGTCGTCATCCATAAAAAAAGCGGCGCTGCAAACTTCGACGCAGATGGAGAGAACTTTTTTGGCGCGCCCGGCAGTGATGATCGCTTCGCCCGCGCGCAGATTTGGCAGGGCTGCGCCGCAGCCCTGGCCGACGAGGTCGAGCGCACAAACATTTGGGCGCAGCCTCAACTGCTCGCTGACATAGCTGGTCAGGCCGGGACACAGATAGCCGGTGCAGGTGCTGATGAGCACGGCGTCAATTTCTTCCGGCGCGCAATCAGCATTTTTCAAGGCACGCCGCGCGGCTTCGACCGCCAGGGCCGGTGCGTGGGTGGTGAAACGGGCTTGCAGTTCGTCCGGCGTGGAGTCGAATACGTCTGCGAGGGTGGCCAAAGCCAGATGCCTCGTTTCAATGCCATTGTCGCCGCAAAGGACTTTTCTGAGGATGGCTTTGGAGCGCGGTTTGAGTTGCGGGTATTTCGCCCATTGTTGAATTGCTTCCCAAGCCGCGCGCTGGGTATGACGTTGCGCTGGAGCCGCCGTGCCGAGTCCAATGATGAACATGATCCACTCTAGCGGAGTTTGCCATTTCAAAGACATGGGGTGAACACCCCATTCAACGCAGCCAGGCGGTCGCGTATGCTACAGCCGCGTCTAAAATAAAATTAACCAAACGATTACTTCGGCGGTCCCGTCATCGGCGGCAGCGGGCTTGGCCTGAGTCTGCTGATATGCCTTGTCATTTATTTTTTGCTTTTGTCCTGCTAGGTTGTGGGATGACCTAAAAATGGCAAACAATATCAGATGGCAGTATCAGATTAAATCTGTTACTCCATTTGATACCTAATCAAGAATTGAAAGCCTTTTCTACCCAACTGCATGAAATACCTCGCCTAAAATTCTTGAAAATTGCTTGAATAGATTAAAAGATTAATAGTCCGGCAGCAATCTCGCGATAGTTGCCGGCTATGGAGATGCTTAAACCAAAGCGCCTGTGCGCTTGCGATTCATCCCAGCTGGTTGGATGCCTCGGCGCAAATTAGCAGGCTGCTGATTCGAACAGTCTTTTCCTGAATCTTTATCGCAACCACATTCACCCAAAGCTTCTTTGTCGCTGCTATTCAGCGCCAGCTCGGTGAGCGTTGCGTTGGCGGCCTTCTCCTCGCCCAGAATTTCTTCCAGAAGTTCGGCGGCGTGGCTGTTGCCCAGAAGTTTAGCCCATTCGTGCAAGGCACCGTAGGAAGCGATTTCGTGATGTTCAACTTTCTGTGCGGCCGAGATCAACGCCGCATTGAGGGCCGGTGAGCCTTTGAATTCTGCCACGATGTCGCCGCCCTCTTCCAGTAGTGCCACGGTGGTTTTACATGTTTTACCTTTGGCCTTTTGGTCGAGGGATTTGAAAACCTGTTCGAGCTTGGTCACATGGCCCTCGGTTTCCTTCAAGTGAGCCTGCAACGCGGCCTTCAACTTCTCACATGTGGCGGCCTTGACCAGCTTTGGCAATGCTTTGACAATCCGGCGCTCGGCGTCATACATATCCCCGACTTCATCCAGGAATAAATCTTTGAGTGTTTTCATGTTTGTATTTTGTTTGTTTTTATTGTGTCAGAACGCTCACCATAGACGGCGGACTCGGTGACTGCCATGGGGTGTTACCCGACTGCGGACAATCTAAAGACGGTTGGACTTCCTTTGCCCCGGCCAGTGACGTTTAATGATGCCGTGCCAGCGTCAAGAATTTTGATGTTTCCCGATCTGTGGTTGCGGGCCGAGCGGCTGGGCCATGATGGCTTCCGTCACCAACGAGTGTTCTGGCGTTTAACTGGCATGAAAGCTTGAACCAACCATGACCGTCCCGGCGTCAAAACCAGTGCATACGATTTCGGTGCGCGATCTGGTTGAGTTTGTCCTGCGGCAGGGCGACCTCGGCGGCGAGCGCGGGTTTGTCGGCTCCGACCGCGCCCTCGCCGGCATTCGCGGCCACCAGAAAATCCAACGCTCGCGCCCGACAGGTTATCTGACCGAGTTGCCCGTGGAATACAAGGTGGAAACGGATGAGTTCACGCTGCAAATCCGGGGACGGATTGACGGTCTGCTTATCACATCCGGACAAGTGTTGCTGGAGGAAATCAAAACCATTCAGGGAACGTGGGATCACGAAGCCGATCCATTGCATTGGGCACAGGCAAAATTCTATGGATTCATCCATGCACAGGAACACACCTTGAAGGAAATCAAAATTCAACTCGTGTATCTGGAATTGCCCGCCGGCAAAGTGACCGAGTTTCGCCAGACATTTTCATTTGCCGAGCTGTCAGATTTCTTCGCCACCACCACCGCAATGTATGTGGACTGGCTGCGTGAACGTCATCACTGGTGCCTAGCGCGTGACGCCTCCACTGATGCGCTGGCTTTTCCTTTCGCCAATTATCGTCCGGGTCAGCGCGAGTTGGCGGTGTCCGCCTACCGGGTGATCGCCAATGGAGGACGACTTTTTCTCGCCGCCCCGACGGGCATTGGCAAAACCATGTCCGTTTTGTTCCCGGCCGTCAAAGCGCTGGGTGAGGGAAAGCTCGAACGGATATTTTATCTGACCGCCCGCACGGTCGGACGCGCCATCGCCGAGAAAGCGCTGGTTGATTTGCGCCAGACCGGATTGAAACTGCGCGCCGTGACGCTCACCGCGAAGGAAAAGGTCTGCGTTCGCGCCGGACATGCCTGCGACCCGCTGACGTGTCCGCTTGCCTTGGGCTATTACGACCGCGTCAAACCCGCCATGCGCGAAGTTTTGGAACGCGAAGAAATCATCCGCGCCGTTCTCGAGGAAGTCGGCCAGAAGCATCAGGTCTGTCCCTTCGAGCTTTCGCTGGATGTGTCCGTGTGGGCCGACGCCATCATCTGCGATTACAATTACGTTTTTGATCCGCAGGTTTATCTGCGCCGACACTTTGCCGAGGACGGTGGCGCACACGGCTTTCTCGTCGATGAAGCCCACAACCTTGTGGATCGGGCGCGCGAGATGTTCTCCGCTGATCTGGACGGCCGGGAAATTCTGGACATCAAACGCGCCGTCAAACAGGCCGCACCGCGTTGCTCCAAGGCCCTGACCCAACTGCACACGGCGATGCGGAAACTGGGAAGTGCCACCAAACCACACGAAGATTCGTTTGAGGCGTCCGATCCGGCCAGCGAACTCAATTTGTTTCCAGTGAAGACCGCGCCGATCCGGAGTGAAGAAAACGGTGTCAACGCGAGTCCCGAATTTCCTGACAGTTTAATCGAGCCATTGGAAACCGCTTTGGACGCGGCGGAGAACTGGCTGGTCAAAAATCAACCAGCCGAATTTCGAGAAGCCCTCCTTGCGCTGTATTTTCGGCTGAATTCATTCCGGCGCACCGCCGATCTCTACGATGAGCACTTCGTGACCATCATCGAAAGTGACCCGGCAATAAAGGTGCGCCTGTTTTGTCTCGATCCTTCCCTGCTGCTTCGAAAGCCGCTGGCCCGCGGCAAAGCGGCCATCTTCTTCTCCGCCACGCTCACCCCGATGGATTATTACCGCACGCTGCTGGGAGGTGCGCTGGAAGATCCCGTGTTGCAATTATCTTCACCATTCCCTTCCCAAAATCTGGCGGTGCTGATTCAAGACCGCATCCAAACCCATTTCAAGGGCCGGGCGGAATCTCTGGGAGCCGTGGTGGAGGCGATTGGAACTTTGGTGCAGGGTCGGCGCGGCAACTACCTCGTCTATTTTCCATCGTATCAATACCTCAACGATACGCTTCAGGAGTTTCAGATTCGCTTTCCGCCTATCTCGGTGCTGGTCCAACGTCCCGGCATGAACGAATCGGAACGCGACGCGTTTCTCGCCGCCTTTTCAGTTGAGCATGGTGAAACGCTTGTCGGCTTCGCCGTGCTGGGTGGCATCTTCGGCGAGGGCATAGATTTGGTCGGTGAGCGTTTAATTGGAGCCGTCATCGTTGGAGTGGGCCTGCCGCAGCTGTGTGTCGAACGAAACCTGATCCGCGACTATTTCCAGCAGCAGAACGCTGCGGGATTCGATTACGCCTACACTTTCCCCGGCATGAACCGCGTGCTCCAGGCCATTGGACGGGTCATCCGTTCAGAAACGGATCACGGCGTGGTGCTGCTCATCGATGCACGGTTTGACGAGTTGCGTTATCGCCGGCTGTTCCCCGCTTGGTGGAAATTCGTCAAGGTGCGGAATTCTGACGCATTGCGCGAAACGGTTGCCGGCTTCTGGAAACGATGGTCGTGATGCCAGCAATGATTTGCACTGGCATTTTGAAATAGCGGTGATCAAATTGGGCCAAGGAAGTGCTAGATTATTCAAAATAATTTCCGCCAAGCGCTAAACCACTTGGAAACATTCCCGTCAGCCTCCAGAGACGACAGTGTCACAGGGTGGAATCCCCGCTCACAACAGACCAAAACACACTCATGGTCGCGGAGCTTGACGGTGCCATCAAACTGACGGACGGACGCATATTTTGGTCATGCAGCTAATCGAATCGGATTTGTCACTGCTCGTTGCAGCACTCTTTGCGAATACCATATCCTTATTCCCATTACGTTCAGACCTTCGTGATTTGGCCAATAATCTGCATAGATCGAAATGCAAAAAAACTGAGGAAGACCTCATCGCATTGCCGCGCAACGGAGAAATCCTTTTCAGTGATGCCGCCGGCATCATGCGTGGTGAGCGTTAACGTCACCTGATCAAAACGAATATCAATATCTGGATAATGATTTAGGTTTTGAGCTACAGGGGTGATGCGGTTGACGAAGGCAATACTGTTCAAGAATCCTTCAAACTTAAACGTGCGACAAATGGTTTGTTCGCGTTGCGACCAGTTCGCGACTGCTTTTAGTCCAGCCTTGATTTGTTTGGTGGTTAGAACCGTCATCGTATAAATTGTTTATGGTTCCTGTCGAATCCGCATTTTGCCGCCGTGAATTTGTTCACGGTGGCTCACGTCCGCGCTTCCGCAATAACTTATTGGAGTGACGTTACGCATTTGCTGAGACTTTCCAATGGGGTAAAACCCTACTGCGGCTTGCGGGAAACTTTCGCCCTCCGAAAATGGATTCAGCGAGTGTCTTGTATCGCGTCGCGCCGCTCGTTTCAAACGGTCGGGCGAGTGCAAGCTGCGGCACAACGGGCCCACATTAATCCGATCTCAAACATCTGAATTTCTTCCGCCATGCCCCATCGCCCGTGGGGGGAACACCCCATATCATCCGACTGAGCAAAAGCGGATTCTTAGGGGAGAAATTGTTTCTATAATGGATAAATTATTTCGTTGAGCACGATCAACGCCGTGCCTGAATTGAAGATTATCCAGATCGTCCGCAGTTGACGGGCTGAATGGCAGGAATGCCGCTGGTTGGATTTCTGCGGCCAAATAATTGCAGAAATTGCGGTTGAAAGCACGGACACCATGCAGACACTGCCAATACGCCTTCAAAACTGGGTGACCGACCTGGCGCGGGTGCTGCCCAGCGTGAGTGAGCCGCCTTTGCGAGCCGAGCTGTTCAGCGTTGAACAACTTGCACGCCATGCCCGGACGCTCGCGGCCAATCACCATGTGGTCACCCGGCAAGGTTCCAACAGTCTGCTGGCCAGGCTGACTCAAAACGAGGACATCCTGCGAACCTTCAACCGCGCGACCATCGGCGTCAAACCAGGCCGGCGCGTCACGCCCGCCGCCGAATGGCTGCTCGACAACTTCTACCTGATCGAAGAGCAAATCCAAATGGCCAAACGGCATCTGCCGCGGGGCTACAGCCGGGAGCTGCCCCGCCTTTTGAACGGCCCTTGCACCGGCCTGCCACGCGTCTATGACATCGTGTTGGAATTGATTTCGCACGTGGACGCGCAAATTGACGCCGGCCCACTGAGCGCATTCATCGCCGCTTATCAAACCGTGCATTCCTTGAAACTGGGCGAGCTGTGGGCCATTCCCATCATGTTGCGCCTGGGATTGATTGAAAATCTCCAGCGCGTCAGCACCCGGCTCACCCTTGCGCGGGCGGATCGCGATCTGGCGGATTTGTGGGTGAACCGTTTGCAGGAAATGGCGGAGAAAGATCCATCACATCTCGTCATCGTGGTCGCTGACATGGCGAAATCTGATCTGACCTTGTCCAGTTCCTTCGTGGCGGAATTTTGCCAGCGGTTGTCGCGGCAAAGTCCGGTGCTGCATCTCGCACGTGGCTGGCTCGAACAACGGCTGGGCCAGCAAGGTTTGTCCATCGAACAACTTGTCCAGTTGGACAGTCAAAATCAGGCCGCCGACCAGGTTTCCGTCAGCCACAGCATCACCAGTCTGCGTTTCTTGAGCGCAATGGATTGGAAAGAGTTCGTGGAAAGCTTGAGTCTGGTCGAGACGACTTTGCTTGCCGATCCGGCCGATGTTTACAGCTTGATGGATTTTGCCACGCGCGATCGCTACCGGCATTCCGTCGAGTTTCTCGCCCGGCACTGTCAACTGTCCGAAGCGGAAGTCGCGCAGCGCGCCATTCAACTTGCCGCCGAAAGTGCCCGGCAAAATGGCATCCGCGACCGCACCGCCCATGTTGGTTTCCATCTCATAGACAAAGGCCAGCCCGAGTTGGTGCGCAATTTAAAAGTCCGTTGGCCGTGGCAGACCACAATGGAACGGAGCATCCACCGGTTTCCGCTGGTTTTTTACGCCGGCGGGATCGGCTTGCTCACGCTGCTGGCCACGTTTGGGTTTGTGCGGCAATCATTGGCGCTGGAACTGCAAGGCTGGAAACTGATTTTCTTCACGCTGGTTTTCCTGCTGTGCGCGAGCCAACTGGCGGTGGCGTTGATGAACTGGCTGTCCACTTTGCTGGTAAAACCCAGCCTGCTCCCGCGCATGGACTATTCCGACGGCATCCCGAAAGATTACCGCACCATGGTCGTCGTGCCCACGATGCTGTCGAGCGTCGCCGGCGTGGATCGCTTGGTCGAGACTTTGGAGATTCATCATCTTGCGAACCGGGACGAGCATCTTCACTTCGCCTTGCTGACAGATTTCCGGGATGCGCCGACGGAGGTTTTGCCGGGCGATGATATTTTACTTCAGCGGGCTCGGGTTGGAATCGAGTTGTTGAATCGAAAGCATGCTGCCCACGGTCAGAATCTTTTTTTCCTGTTGCATCGCCCGCGCCGATGGAACGCCGGCGAAAACCTGTGGATGGGTTACGAACGCAAGCGAGGAAAGCTCATGGAATTCAACGCGCTCCTGCGCGGCGGTCCGCATGACTGTTTTTCTGAAATCGTCGGCGAGACGGCCATTCTGCCGGAAATCAAATATGTCATTACGCTCGACACGGACACCCAGTTGCCCCGCGAAGCCGCGCGGCAACTCGTCGGCACGATGGCGCATCCGCTGAACCGCCCGGTGTTCGACGACGCGCGCGGCGTTGTTCGCGACGGCTATAGCATTCTCCAACCGCGTGTTGGCGTGAGCCTGCCGAGCGCGCGGCGCTCATGGTTCGTCCGGCTGTTTGCCGGCGACGCGGGCATTGATCCTTACACGCGGGAAGTATCCGATGTCTATCAGGATGTGTTTCGCGAAGGCTCGTTTATCGGCAAGGGCATTTACGATGTGGACGCCTTCCAGCGCGCCATGGCCGGACGTTTTCCCGAGAACACAATTCTAAGTCATGATTTGTTGGAAGCTTGTCATGCCCGCTCCGCGCTCGTCTGCGACGTGGAATTTTACGAGGAATTTCCCTCGCGCTACAACGTGGACATGGACCGGCGTTACCGCTGGATTCGCGGCGACTGGCAGATCACGCAATGGCTTTTACCGCGCGTGCCGGGTTCGGACGCCCGGCGCATTGCCAATCCGCTCTCGGTGCTCTCGCAATGGAAAATTTTCGACAACCTCCGGCGCAGTCTCGTTCCGCTGGCCTTGCTGGTGTTGTTGCTCGGCAGTTGGCTGCTCGTGCCGGAGCTTGGCGGTCTCGGCTTGCTGTTGGTCGTGGGGATCATCGCACTTCCCGGCGTGCTGGCGGCATCAGTCAATGCCTTGCGCAAGCCGAATGATTTGCCGTGGACGATGCATTTGCGCGAAGTGGCCGGTTCGGGCGCGCGGCAGCTCGGTCAGATGTTTCTTACGTTGGCCTTTCTGGCTTACGACGCGTTCATCAGCGTGGATGCCATCGGCAAAACGCTGGTGCGTCTGTTGGTGACTCACAAACGACTGCTCGAATGGCAAACGTCGAGCGACTCCGAACGCACCACGCGCGCCGACCTCGCCGACTTTTATGCGACCATGTGGATTGCGCCGGGCATCGCGCTGGCCACCGGACTGTTCCTCATCCTGCGTCATCCGGCGCAACTCTTTTTTGCGCTGCCGCTGCTGTTGGTCTGGCTGGCAGCGCCGTGGATTGCCTGGTGGATCAGCCAGCCGATTGCATCCGCGACGCCGGACTTATCGCCGACTCAATTGGTTTTTCTGCGTCGCACCGCGCGTTTGACGTGGCATTTCTTCGACACGTTTGTCTGCGCGCTGGAAAACTGGCTGCCGCCGGATAATTTTCAAGAAATTCCCGCCCCGACAATTGCCACGCGCACGTCGCCCACGAACATGGGACTGGCCCTGCTCGCCAATCTGGCCGCGCGGGATTTGGGCTATCTTTCATTGGGCGGCTTGATTGAACGCACACAAGCCACGCTCGCCACGATGCTGCGACTCGAACGCCATCGCGGTCATTTTTATAATTGGTATGAAACCCGGACGCTCAAACCGCTCCAACCACTCTACATTTCCAGCGTGGACAGCGGCAACCTCGCCGGCCATTTGCTGACGCTTGCGGCCGGTTTGCGCGAACAGGCCGATGAAAAGATTTTTACGCCCCGGATTTTTGCCGGTCTGCTCGACGCGGTAAAAGTTCTCCAAAACTTGCTTCCCGAAAATAAATTGCTCGCGGAACTTGATACGGAACTGGCGCAAGCGCCGGCGAACCTGCGTGCCGCGTTTGTGTTATTGGAAAACGCCACGAGTCAGGCAACTCAAATTGCGATGGCGCTGGCAAACGAAGAGAAAGAAATCAGCCGTTGGGCGGAAATATTGAAACGCGATTGCGAGGCGCATTTGAAAGAATTGCGCTTTGTCGCCCCATGGCTGGCGTTGCCAGTGATTACCCAGTTGGACGCAAAGTTCATTCAACTCGATCAGACGCACACGTTGCGTGAAATCTCGTTGTTGGAACAATCATCTGTCACTTTGGTTGACAGCACCGACGCGTTCACGCGCTGCCTGCGTGAGGCCGGCGATCATGCCCGTGAGCGGCTGCTCGCTCTCGAAACCATAGCGAAGCAATGCGACGAACTCGCCGCAATGGATTTTGCATTTTTATTCAACACCGCGCGGGATTTATTTGCCACTGGATTTAATGTCACCGAACGCCGGTTTGACACCGGCTTTTATGATCTGCTGGCCTCGGAGGCGCGCTTGTGCAGCTATGTCGCCATCGCCTTGGGGCAGGTGCCGCAGGATCATTGGTTCTCGTTGGGCCGGCTGCTCGTCGCCTCGCACGGCGAGCCGATTCTTATTTCGTGGAGCGGTTCGATGTTCGAATATCTGATGCCGTTGCTGGTCATGCCGAATTATGAAAACACGTTGCTCGATCACACCTGCCGCGCGGCGGTGCAGCAGCAAATCGAATACGGAAAATTGCGCGGCGTGCCGTGGGGCATTTCCGAATCGGGCTACAATCGCACCGATGTTCAACTCAATTATCAATATCGCGCCTTCGGCGTGCCCGGCCTCGGCTTGAAACGCGGACTGGCCGAGGATTTGGTGATCGCCCCTTACGCCAGCGCGATGGCGCTGATGGTGTCGCCGGTGGCGGCGTGCGAGAATCTGCAACGCCTCGCCGCCGACGGACGCGCCGGGGCCTACGGTTTTCACGAAGCGGTGGACTACACGCCGGCCCGCCTGCCGCCGGACGAGACGAGCGCGACGATCAAATCCTTCATGGCGCACCATCAAGGCATGAGCCTGCTCGCGCTGGTGAATTTATTGCACGACTGCCCGATGCAACGGCGTTTCATGGCTTGCCCGCTGCTCAGGGCGGCGGACCTGTTGTTGCAGGAGCGTGTGCCCAAGATCGCCGCGAGCGTGTTCGTCGAGGATTTGAAACTGGAAGAATCGCGGATACCTTCCGGCGAGGGCGAAAGCGTGATGCGCGTGTTCACGAATCCCACCACGCCGGCACCAGAAGTTCATCTGCTGTCCAATGGGCGTTATCATGTCGTCATCAGCAGCGCGGGCGGCGGCTACAGTCGCTGGCGCGAACTGGCGGTCACGCGCTGGCGCGAAGATGCCACGCGCGATTGCTGGGGATTGTTTGTCTATCTGCGCGACGTGGGCACCGGCGAGTTTTGGTCCACTGCTTATCAACCGACCTTGAAAATGACGAAAGGCTACGAAGCCATATTCACGCAGGCGCGCGCGGAATTTCGCCATCGTCATGCGGGCATTGAAGTTCACACCGAGATCAGCGTCTCGCCGGAAGACGACGTCGAGTTGCGGCGCATCACCATCACCAACCGCTCGCCGGTGACGCGACAAGTTGAATTGACGAGTTACTCGGAAGTGGTGCTCGCCAAGCAGGAATCGGACGCGGCGCATCCGGCGTTCAGCAATCTCTTCGTGCAAACGGAATTTGCGCGCAAATCTTCCGCCATTCTCTGCACCCGCCGCGCCCGTTCCCAGGAGGAAAAGCCGCCGTGGTTGCTCCACCTGATGCAAGTCCAGGGCCAAGGTCAGCACGAAATATCCTGCGAAACGGATCGTTCCCGTTTTGTCGGACGCGGCGGCAGTCTCGCCAATCCGGCGGCCATGCAAAACCTTTCACCGCTCTCGAACACTGTCGGTTCCGTGCTCGATCCTATCATTGCCCTGCGGCGCACGGTGACTCTGCCGGCGTTTGGCACGGCCATCATTGATCTGGTGGTCGGCGTGACCGAGAGCCGCGAAACCGCGCTCGCGCAGGTGGAAAAATATCAAAGCTCGCGCATGACCGATCGCGTCTTCGATCTCGCGTGGACGCACAGCCAGGTGACGTTGCATCAGCTCGACGTGACCGAGGCGGAAGCGCAAATCTACGGTCGTTTGGCCAGTGCTTTGATCTATGCCGATCCCGCGCGCCGCGCGAATGCCGGCGTGTTGCTCAACAATCGTCGCGGACAAAATGGTCTTTGGAGCTACGGCATTTCCGGCGACGCACCCATCGTGCTGCTGCGCATCAGCGACACGGAGAAAATCGAAATCGTCAGGCAACTTATTCAGGCGCATTCCTATTGGCGCATGAAAGGACTGACCGTTGACCTCGTCATCTTAAACGAGGACGTTTCGGTTTATCGCCAGTCCTTGCAGGATCAGATCACCACGCTGATTTCGTCCGGCATCGAAGCGCAAATGCTCGACAAACCGGGCGGCATTTTCGTCCGGCGGCTCGAACAAATTCCCAACGACGACCGCGTGCTGTTGCAGGCGGCGGCGCGCATTGTCCTCGACGATGAAAAAGGCTCGCTGGCGGAGCAACTGGAGCATCGCAGCGTTTTGGAGCCATCGGTTCCGGCCCTGCGAACGAGCCGCTTCCGGCCCGCCGATTTACCCGCGCCGCTGCCGTCACGCGAATTGATTTTTGACAATGGCCTCGGCGGTTTCACCCGCGACAGCCACGAATATGTCATCACGCTTCAGCCGGGCCAGATGACGCCCGCGCCGTGGGTCAATGTGCTGGCGAATCCGTTTTTCGGAACAGTGATTTCCGAAAGCGGCGCGGCTTACACTTGGGTCGAGAACTCCCATGAATTTCGCCTGACGCCCTGGAGCGATGATCCCGTGCAGGACACCACCGGCGAGGCGATTTATATTCGCGACGACCAGACCGGCCAGTTTTGGTCGCCCACGCCGTTGCCCGCGCGCGGAGCGACGCCTTATGTCATCCGCCACGGCTTCGGCTACACCGTGTTCGAGCATACCGAATTTGGCATCACCTCCGAGCTTTGGGTCTATGTGGCGATGGATGCGCCGGTGAAATTTTCGGTTTTGAAATTGCGCAATGTTTCCGGTCGCCCGCGTCGCCTGTCCGTCACCGGCTACATGGAATGGGTGTTGGGCGACCTGCGGCACAAGAACCTGCTGCATGTGCAAACTGAAGTGGACCTCAAGACCGGCGCGTTGCTTGCGCGCAATTATTACAATACCGAATTCCCCGACCGCATCGTGTTCCTCGACGTGAACGAAACCACCCGCACGCTCACCGGCGACCGGAAAGAATTCATTGGCCGCAACGGAAGCCTCACGCAGCCGGCGGCTCTGAAGCGCCAGCGACTTTCCGGTAAAGTCGGCGCGGGGTTGGATCCTTGCGGCGCAATGCAAGTGGCGTTTAATTTGGCGGATGGCGAGGAACGTGAAACCCGTTTTCGCCTTGGGGTTGGTCGCAGCACGACGGACGTGCAGGTTCTCATCCGGCGCTTTCGCCGGGCGGATGCCTGCCGCGCCGCGCTGGAAGGTGTTTGGGCTTATTGGAACCGGACGCTTGGCGCAGTGAACGTGGACACGCCCGATCCCGCCGTGAACGTGCTGGCCAACGGCTGGCTGCTCTATCAAACTTTAAGCTGCCGGCTTTGGGGCCGCACGGGGTTTTATCAGTCCGGCGGCGCTTATGGTTTTCGCGACCAGTTGCAGGATGTGATGGCGCTGGTTCATGCCGAGCCGGGGCTGACCCGCGAACATCTGCTTCGCGCCGCCGCACGCCAGTTCCGCGAAGGCGATGTCCAACATTGGTGGCATCCGCCGTCCGGTCGCGGCGTGCGGACGCATTTTTCTGACGACTATCTATGGCTGCCGTATGTGACCTGCCGCTATGTTGCAGGCGTCGCCGATACGGGCGTGCTTGACGAAAATGTTACCTTTCTCGAAGCCCGGCCCGTCAAGCCGGACGAGGAATCTTACTATGATTTACCGAACAAGTCTGAAGAGACGGCCACGCTTTACCAACATTGCGTGCGCGCCATCGAGCGCGGGCTTAAATTTGGCGAACATGGCCTGCCTTTGATGGGCTGCGGGGATTGGAATGACGGCATGAATCTGGTTGGCAAAGATGGTCGCGGTGAAAGCGTGTGGCTCGCTTTTTTTCTCTATGACGTGCTCACTCAGTTTGCCAAGCTGGCACGCTCATGCAATGACCTCACTTTTGCCGACCGGTGCGTCACGCAAGCGCAACAACTGCAGGCAAACATCGAACTGCACGGCTGGGATGGTGAATGGTATCGCCGCGCCTACTTCGACAACGGTGAACCGCTTGGTTCCACCACCAATCCCGAATGTCAGATAGATTCCTTGCCGCAAAGCTGGTCGGTTATCAGCGGAGCGGGCGAGCCGGGGCGATCCCGCCAAGCACTGAACGCCGTTGACCAGCGCCTCATACGCCGCAAGAATAAATTAATCCAGTTGTTCGATCCGCCGTTCGACAGGTCGTCGCTCAATCCCGGCTACATCAAAGGCTACATTCCTGGCGTGCGCGAGAACGGTGGCCAATACACGCACGGCGCGATCTGGACTGTCATGGCCTTTGCATTGATGGGTGAAAACGACCGCGCGTGGGAACTATTCGGGCTGCTTAATCCCGTTCATCACGGCGGGACGCCCCAGCAGATTGCCACCTACAAAGTCGAGCCTTACGTCGTCGCCGCCGATGTCTATGCGGTCGCGCCACACATCGGCCGGGGCGGCTGGACCTGGTATACCGGTTCTGCCGGCTGGATGTATCGGTTGATGATTGAAACCCTGCTGGGCGTGAATCTCGAAGGCGATCAATTGCGGCTAACTCCTCGCCTGCCGAAAAGCTGGACGACCTACAAAATCCATTACCGCTACCGCCAGACTGTTTATCACATCACCATCAGCCGTCTCGCAACCGATGCTGCCGAGTCGAATCAACTCTTTCTCGACGGCGAAGAACTGGCCGTGAAAACCGTTCCCTTGGCAGATGATCGCCGCGAGCATTTCGTCGAATTGAAAGTTTGCACCCAGTTAGATGCACAACTGGTAGCAAAGTGACATTCTTTCGACCCTCATATTAAGAGGGGTTTCCTAAATTCCGGGTCACTCCTTCCGCTTGTGCTTGTCCCGGTAATCTTTCCAAAGAATGCCCAAGACGAGCCAGGCGCTTCCGCCAAGCGCAATCAACAAACAAATCATGGCGATGCCGGGGTGGCCAAAAATCTGGAATGAGGAGTCAATTCGCATCATCAGCGCCGCCCCGACAATTAGCGCCGCGAGAATAATGCCGGTGGTGACCCGGTTGGCGATTTTTTCAAAGCCGTTGAGCAAATAACGCGCGT
>Ga0224554_1000265_pt1 | contig 47216 bp, 30 predicted proteins | sample 714S22024metaG_FD_180666 | JGI IMG/M metagenome (GOLD analysis project Ga0224554, IMG submission 180666) | Peat soil microbial communities from Stordalen Mire, Sweden - 717 S2 20-24 | ecosystem: Environmental > Terrestrial > Soil > Wetlands > Peat | place: Sweden: Norrbotten County, Stordalen... | reverse complement strand
AGAGCGTGCAACAACTCCTGCACCCGGCGCTCCAATCGTTCGTTGGCGGACTTCAACTCCGCAACTTCCTGCCGAAGTCGAGCATTTTCCTCAACCAGCGACTCCATGCGCTCAGATTACCCGTTCCCAAAATCGGATCAAGTACCTCTCTTGAGGCAGCATCAAGACGCTAAACAAATACAGCCAGAGTTGCAGCAGCGGCACAGCCTTGGAGGAAATTCCGCCGCGAGCTCGGAGTTCGATAAACGATCTTCACGGACACTGACTTTCTCCAGATTAGATGACTTAGGACTCCATGACTACCGCCGCATATCGTGCCGGCACTTGCAGCGTTCCTGATGTCGGCTGAGCCTCAGGCTGCTCAGGTGTGACAATCACGAGACTCTCCGAATTGGGCACTTCTACTTTAACGTTGAGCGCCTTATCAGACTCCTGATTGATGACTACAACAGCGCGCTTGCCTGCTTCCGTAACGAAGACAGAATAGCAATGAGCTCCATCGGAGCTCACGCTGGCTCCCCGCGTGTCACGAAATTCGGCGTCCCAAAGCCAGGCTCTGTATTTGCGCCGCAAAGCATCAATCTTCTTTCCGTAGGCCAGCGTCAGCGGGAAATCGGTAATGTGCCCCTTAAAGTTGTACGGTTCGTAGCTGATGATGTACCGATTCAGAAGAATCATATTCAGCATCTCGCGATCGTCGAATCCAGTGACTGCGACTATGAGAGGAGCCTTCGGGTCAATGTACCTGCTGACCGGTCTGGAATTGCCATTTATACGAAAATAGGAGACTGGATAATACTGCATCAGCCAGTCCTGCGGACCTTCTCCGGAGAAGAGAAAATCAAGGTTGACTTTGTCGGCAGCGGCACGTAGCTGCCGAGCCATAGGCATATCTCCATTATAAATGTATCCCGGCGCTACGTAGCCGTGACTCGGGCTGAAAGAATACTCGACCGGCCCGTGGTGGCACACTTCGTCAAAGAGCCACCCGGCGGCGCCAAGGCCGAGCAGTTTCTGAAACTCCCGGATGGCGATGTCGCGATATGCCGGAGAGAGAAAATCCATCACCTCGCGTCGCCGAGTGTTAATCCCAACCAGTTGCGTCGGCGTGGTATAGCTGTAGCCGCCGGCCTGATATGGAATGCCATACGGGTCTGTGGCCGCGTACCTATACAGTTCCTTCCTGAACCATTCTGTTGTCAGATCAGCCCAGTTCAATTTGCCAAAAAGGATGATCTTCACTCCCCTGGCTTGAGCCTGAGCTATCGCATCATGTAGTTCCTGCCATGTGCCCAGTCCAGGATCTATATCTTGGGAAGGATCGCCGCGGTCCTGGCCTCCATGGTTCCATCCGACCAATTGAATGGCTGCCACGCCGTTCTTCGCGCACTCGTCGGCGTATTCGACAAGATTACGATAGGGGATGCTGTAATCCTCTTCAGGCGCATTGATCTGCAACTGTAACCAGGAATGTACATCCTTTGTCCAATCGGGAATTCTCGGCGCGACGAACCAAGACGCGCGCCAGTGTTTGTAGAGATCGACACCCGCATGCCAGTCGCCGCTATAACAGCGCATGACGACCGGAACCAGTGCTTTGGTTGAATGAGGGTGAGAAAAGACAAAATGACAAATGCGGAATTCCAGATGTACAGGGGTATCCGAGATATCATCTTGCCGCGGAACCTCATTGCCAATGGACTCGATTACGCCAGGATGCTGCTCGAAGGTGTATTCGAGAAGGTAGGTCACCACGGGATCGTGCATCTCCACATAGATACCTTCATGGGGGGCCTGAATAAGGCAGAAGAGGCATTGTTTCGATTCAATGGTTTTGGTCGGAAAGTAAACGCCCCAGTAGCCTTTTTCGTTGCCGAAACGGGGATGAATTTCATCCGTTATTAGATCGCCATACCACATATGCTCAGCCTGCATAAGCGTGTCCGGCGTGGGCGCATGCAGGTCTCCGAAGTAGGGGTAGTCGATGGTTTCCACCACAAGTTGCGAATTGTTGACAAAAGTGGAATCAAAGGTCAGGGTGCCGTTTTGCAACGTCGCAGTCGCTGTGAACGTCATTGGCAGCACACCGCCGTGTTCGCTGACCAAGTTTGCCCACTCGAGTTGTACCTGTTGCTCTGATATCTTTTCCACTTTGACAGCCTGCTGCTTCCGCCCGAGAACAAAATTATCGCGGCGATCAGGCAAAGGGGCATGCAAACGGAAAGAAACCCCCAGTTCAGGACGCCGTTCGATCATCCAGTGAGTTGACTTCCGCTCCAGCCGGATCAGCGCGCCTGATCCGACATCAAATGCAACCAGAAGCTCCTGGTCTTGTAAAACAACTTCTCCGGCCGATGCCGCCCTTGTATCCACCGCTAAACCGCTTTGTTTTGCGTTTAACTCTGAGCCTTCGGCCAAGGCGCCAATCGCGGCAAGACTTGCCAATTTGTTGAACGTTCTCCTGTCCATCACTCATTCTCCTTTTCTCTCGGAGTCTGCCGGGAATACGCAAGCAAAAGTTCGATATTTCGCTGGTAAAGGCATCGAGCCGCAATCGGTTCCCCGTAGGAGAAGGACGATCTGCTGGGATGGCAGGCTTTGCAGACGCGGAAAGCCCCGATTTTATAGGTGCGCGCACGGCTTTTTCTCTTCGTCCTCAGGACATTTCGAACACGTACCCCGGAGCGGAAAAGTTTGAGCAGATTGTGGGTGAGGCAGATCAGCTTCCATTCGGCTCGAACGTTCTCGAGTCCACGCAAGAAAAACCGCTGGCCCCCGAGCCGCTCCTTGATCTGCCCGAACACCGGCTCGACGATTGCCTTGCGCATCCGGTACAGATCCCGCCCCGCTTCGCTGTTCAGTTTCCGCTTCATGCGTTCTCGTAAGGAAGGTTCTTGTTTAGAGTCGATTGGATCGTCGCTGCCGGGTAGGCTTGTTTCCCCATGCTTCTGTTTGTCCGTGGCCACGTGCAGATCGATCCCATGCACCTGGATCTCCTGCACTGCAAACACCGGCCTAAGATCCAGCGCATCCACCACGTCGGCCAGAAACCGCGCCAGATGCTTTTCCGGAAGCCAATCATGCAACGATGGCGGCAGCAGCAATGCCTGGTTCAGATCGTCGTAACGAGAATTCTTTCCCGTAAGCAGCATCTTAAAACCGATTCGCCTGCAGGAAAACCTGCCCCATCCGTCATCCACTGAAATCTATTCCCGACAGACTCCATGCGTAACTCCTAGGGTGCCACGCGCAGGTTGCCGAATTGGATGTGATCCCACTCTGTGCCCAAGGCGAACATGCCGTGTGAATGTGCTGAGTTCTCGACCGAAGTGAGCCGCGCCCCATCCAGTGATGCCACGATCTGCTTGCCGTGGAAACGCAATTCCAAATGATGCCATTGGCCATGATCCATCTTGGCGCTGCCGGATGCGAGCGTTACGACGGTCTTTTTGAATTCCGCAGAAAGGAGTTCCCACGCGCCGTCCGGTTTTACACGCAGCACATATCCGCTTGGCCAGCGTGCCATGCCATTCTCGAAAACGTTGGCTGAGTCAATGCGACCCATTACGGCCGCGGGCGATGCCGAGAGGAAGTACACATCGGCAGCGACGCTATAGTCCGTCCAATTCGCATCGCCGGCCAGAGTAAATGGATCCGGCAAGGGCCCCCAGGGAATCGGCTTGTCAGAGATCACCTGTTCCAGGCATTGGCCCAGGCGGCCGGCGCAAGGCTGGACCTCAAAGGCGCCATCCTGATCCGAGAGATACTTCGGTGTGTGTTTCAGAGGCGTTTCCTCAAAGTTATCCGCATAAGGAAGCGGAAAGGCCGCCGCAGCCGGCGGCTGGGCCGTTCCTTTGCCTTGCCCCGTTGTCGTGGTAACCGAATACAGCGAATCCGGATCGAAGGTGTACTCAAATGTGTCGTTCGCCGGCTTCACGCTGGCAACCTGCTCGAAGGTGCGGGAGCTATTAGTTTCCCAGATGTGAATCTCTGTCGCGGCAAGACCGCCGGCCAGCCGGAAAGAAACGGTCTGCGGATGTTTTGCGTTGATCGTCTCCAGGATTACACTCCAATTCCGCCTGTCATTGGAACGAAGAGCTACATAACTTCCTTTTTCCGGCAAGTAGCCCGATCCGGAGTCCAGATACTGCCATCCCGGTTGCGCAAACTGCGTAGTGTGGGCCGTTACCCAAATGGTGGATTGAACGGAATAGTGCCCGGACCAGGGGGTGTTAGCGTACATTAACCCGGAGTTGGGCGCCGCGAGATTGTCATAGTAAGATGTAATCGGGCTCCATATCTCCGTGGATGTCAGTGAGCCTTCCAGATAATTCTGATTGTAGAGATGCGCAAGAATGCGTCCGCCCATGGCCCATTCGCGGCTGACGAAGGGTCCGCCCCCGCCGTTTGGCTGATCTTCGCTCGACCACAGAGGTTTGCCCGTTTTGCGGGCTGCGTCCGTAGTGGTGATCTTGCCGTCAACGAGCGGGTAATGCACCCCAATCACTTGAATTGCGGCAGCCAACTCCGGGTCCTTCAGCATTTCGTCGGCGATCGACCATTGCCCGGCTCCCTGACCAGGGTACTCATCGCAGCAGACGATCCTGGTAGCCAGGTGGTCGGCCTTGAATCGGCGATGAAGCTCCTTGATGTAAGGAATGTCAAAGACCTTCTCATTCCAAGCCCCGGCACAGACAATATCCAGGGAGTAATCGCGCTTCGCTGTCCGGATAAAGTCGGCGACATACTGGGCCATCTTGGGTGTGTAAAGTGTATCCTTGCCAACCCATCCCGGCGCACCCCAGGGAAGAATATCCAGGATGATATTGGGGTTCCGCTTATGCGCCTCCACCATCAACCACCATTCGTAGCCATGCGTCGAGTCGTGATCGGAAGCGGAGCGCATGTGGCTTGGCTCAGAGCCATCGGTCGAGTTGACATCCGCGCCTATCTCAACCTTGAGATGTTGCAGAGCCGCTCCATAACCCGGCTTGAACAAGTAATCGAGAATCTGACTGCGCTGTGGTTCGGGGTAGTCAATCAACAGGCGTGAGGAAGCTCCTGCGCTCACAGCTCCGAGGCCATCAAACACTCTGCCCTTGCTGTTACCATCCAAAACTACGCTTGTCTGCTGGCTGTTCGCGGCCACACCTGTGAGGCACAGCGCCAGCCCCAGCAGAGAAATCGACAGGATTGTCCCGCGAGTTTCTGCTGCAATTTGATCAAATACCCTGTGTCCTGTGCGCATGTTCGTTCTCCGGGGCCTTGCCCATTCGCAAGTTTATCTCGATCTCTTCGAGGGTTTTTCCTCGTGTTTCCGGCAACCGGAAGTAGAGGAACAGCAAGCCGGCCAAACAGACGGCTGCGTAAGTCCAGAACGTGCCGGCCGCTCCAAGCGCTGCGTTCAATAGCGGAAAGGTGTATGTGAGTAGGAAGCAAGCAGTCCACAGCGCGGTAATGGCGATGGACACGGCACTGCTCCGGACACGGTTGGGAAAGATCTCCGCAATCACCACCCAGGTTGCTGGCGCCAACGACATGGCATAACAAGCGATTGCCGCAAGAACCAGCGCCAGCATGGGTTTGCCCTGTAGGTGAAGACGGTAAAACGCGCCGAGAACCGTGTAGATGACCACCAGGCCGGAGACGCCGGTGAGCAGCAGAAAGCGCCTGCCGTAGCGGTCGATGGCGGCGAGAGCTACAAGCGTAAACACCAGGTTTACCGCGCCAGTGACCACGATATTGAAGAGAATGTCAGAGACCTGGTATCCGGCCGCCGCGAAGATCTCCTGCGCGTAGTTGAAAATCACGTTAATGCCGCACCACTGTTGGAGAACGGCGAGCACCACGCCCAGCAGAAGAACCCTGGCCATGCCCGGTGAGGATAGCTCGCGAAGCACCGAGCACTGCGGTTGCGCCAGACTGGCGGCCGCGAAATCCCTCATGACCTGCTGTGCGTATGCTCGTCCGCCCAAGCGCTCAAGAACCTGAAGAGCCTGCTGATTGCGGCCCTTGGCGGCCAGCCAGCGTGGGCTCTCGGGGACCAGAAACGTCGCAACCAGGAACAGAATGGAGGGAATTACGGTGACCGCAAACATCCAGCGCCAACCCCACTGGCCATTCCACGACACAAGAATTTCGTGCGCCGTAGCACCGGGCGGCACGGGCCGGGCAATCAGCCAATTCACCACCTGCGCTAGCAGGATTCCAAAGACGATGGCCAACTGGTTGAGGGAAACCAGGCGGCCGCGCAGATGCGCCGGAGAGATCTCCGCGATATACATCGGCGAGATACCGGAGGCAAGGCCAATGGCGGAGCCGCCCAGCATTCTCCACGCCACAAAGGAGCCGAAGTGTGCGGCCAGTCCGGTCCCTAGCGACGAAATCGCAAACACCAGCGCGGCCGGCGTGAGCAGCCGCTTTCTGCCGAAGCGATTGCTCAGACCTCCGGAAGAGACCGCGCCTATCAGGCACCCAATCAGCGCGCAACTCATCGCCCAGCCCTCGAGTGAAGGCGAATTAAGCTGAAAGTACCGCTCATAGAAGGGCTTGGCCCCGCCAATCACCACCCAGTCATAGCCAAACAACAGGCCACCCAGCGCGCCGGCTGCAGCGGCCAACCAGACATATGCGGAACGGAAGGAGCCATTGCGGTCAACACTTGCTCCGGACGTAGGGATGAATGCGATCATGACGGGGCTCGCACGGTTAGCATCTCTGGCGCTGCCTTGCTGTCCATTTTGATCCAGCGAAGCATCTCGTTCGCGAGGAGATGATTCGGATCCCCGGATACAGCCTGTTCCAATTGGCGAATAGCGCCCTCGACATCCCCCAATCCATTGCTGGCCAATGCGCTCAACAATAGCGATTCAATGCGATTCCGTTTGCCAAGGTCGTCGTCGAAGAGAAGCAGGTTAGGCAATGAGGTAGCGAAGTAATCGATCTTCGGTTCCACTTCCATTTGTTTTTGGGCAAACTCCGCGAGGCTCGACAGCACCTTGCGCGCTGCCTGATCGTTGTCCAGCGCCCTGAGTGCCAGAGCCTGGAAATAGGAGTGGACTCCCAGGACCAGCAACGGCGCCGCAGCCGCCTTCCAATATCGCCGCGCTAGCTCCGTATCTCCGAGCTGCTGCGCCGCCAATCCTGAGAAGTAATCCAGATCCCGCTCCAGCGTGAGCAGATGCTTGCCTTCGCCCAGGTTCCATGGGTAGCTGCGCGCAGCCTCAAAGTGCTGGAGGGCATCCGCAGCCTTTCCCGCGGCCAGGGCCGCTCTGCCCAGCGCTCGATGAGCATGAACGAACTGGGCAGACACCAGTCCTTCGCCACCCTCCCAGGGGGTGAAGCGTCGCTTACTGAGGAGTTCCAACGCTGCTTGCCATCGGCCGCACTGGTTCAGCAGCGTAATCAGCTCCACGGTCAGATCGTCCCTGCGCGCCACAAGCCTTTTGTGCTCATCCAAACAGCGCAGCCGCTCTTCCGGCGAGGCCAGTCCCGTCCTCTTCTTCAACTGGTCCCATTCGTATAAGACTCTTGCATCTTCGCGGTTGACGGCAAAGGCATGTGCGTACATCCGGTCGGCGGCTTCTGGATTGTGCAATACATTGAACTCTGCAATCCCCAGGTTTCTCCACGGAATTGAGAACTCTCCATCCAGCTCAACAGACCCTCGCCAGCAGCGAATCGCCTCCTCATAGCGCCGCTTGTCGTAATACAGGTTACCTAGATAGTAGAACGCCTTCGCGCTCGACGGATTCCGCCGGACAGCATCCTCCAGCACGATCATCTCCTCCAGCCGGGCAGGAAAGCAGTATTGCGGAGAGGCTGCCTCCGCCTTGGCCGCATATTGCTTGGATTCCTGTTCCTGACCGAGCGAAGAGGCAAGCCACGAAAGCGTGTGCCAGAGCATCGGATGTTTCCATCGCGCCTCCCGGCTGCAACCCTGCAATAATGCGTAGGCATCCTCACGAAGTCCGGACCAAGCCAGATCATAGCCCACGTCCAGCGCTGTTTGGACGTCTCCCTCAAGTGCAGTGAGATACGCCAGAAGGTCTTGCTGCTCGCGGCTAACGAGGAAGCGCTCGGCGAGCATGCGGAAGTCCAGCCGGTCAAGCGCCAATGCCTCGCTGGCCACAGCCTGCGCATCGGCCACGCGGCCCATGCGGCGCAGCAACGATGCCTTCAGCGCACGCGCCTTCAGATTCACAACATTTGTCAGCAGGCTTTGCTCCACCTGATCGAGAGCCACAAGCAGCTTTCCGCGCTCGGTGCTGATGCATGCCAGCGCATAGTATCCGGCGCTCTGCCACGCATAGTTCCATATGGACTTGTGAAAAGCATCGTAGGCTTCGGAGTTTCTGCCCTGATACAGGCGCGCCAGGCCAAGGTTGTAGAACGGTTCCCCATCATAGGGGTTCGGGTTCCTGATGGTCAGGCGGCGAACGGCGCGGGCAAAGTGGTCTTCCGCCTCGGCAAACAGGCCCTTGCGCAGGTGCGTGAGGCCCATTGCATTGTTCAGCCTGGCGTCTCCCGGTTCGCGATTGAGACCTTCTCGCCAGTAGGCCTCTGGAGACCGCGTGGCATGACGGTACTGCTCAAGATGCAGGCCGGTCAGATAGAGCTCCTCCACGCTTGCGATCTGCTCCGGCAGCGGCGGCTCCGTGGCCGGGTCCGGCAGTTTGTGGTCCACAGGCTTTTCCGCCTGGTAAGCAATCAGTTCGTTGCCGTCTGCTTCCAGAACGGATAACCGGTACTCCTCGGGGCTGACTCCGATTGCCTCGACCGCCTTTGTAAATGGCTGGCCTGGCGTCAACTCAACCTCTTCCTCAATAATCGGTTGCCCACTCCGTGTGAGCACCACGCGCACTCTTCGACGCGAGGTAACGCAAACTCCTGCGCGTACGCTCGCCGCATCGAACTCCAGATTCACCGCCGCTTCCGTGTTGGCGTTCTTTGCCGGGCCGATCTTCTGGATCGGGTACCAGTACTGACTGAAGGTTTTGGTCTCGTAAGGCTGAAGCCAGGAAAAATCAGGCTGGTTATCCGTATAGGCTCCAGCCATCAGTTCCACATACGGGCCGTCCTCGTCGGTCAGGTTCCGGTCCCAGGCGTAACCGAACTCCGCATTGCCCCAGGTCCACATCTTCTTCCCCGGCGCCACGCGGTGGTTCGATGTGTGCACAAAACCGGCCTGGCAAGCGTGATCGTAACCGCCAAAGAAGTCGTAATTCGACTCAGTGACCATGTAGGAAGTGGGAACTGGTATGTTCTTGTACCAGGAGATATCGGTGCCCGGACGATAATCCACGCCGTAATAACTATTGCGGGCAATCGGAAAGGATGAGATAGCGCGCTTGGCGTGATCGGCGACAAAGGTCACATCAGGCGGAAAGAAAGCCTGGTAATCATCGTGAACACGCACCGCAACATTTGCCCACCACAGAAAGGTTTGTGGCAGAGGCGTCCGGTTGAACAATCTAACTTTGGCCTCAACAATCGCCTTTCCGGGCGAAAGACTGATGCCCACCATGCCTTTCATCCGCAGCATCGGATCGTGCTCGCTGAGCCATACGGTGAAGCTACCGTCGGGATGCTCTTCGATCGTTGCGTGAACAGGCATATATGTGGACGGGCGGTGGTGCTGCGGCCAGTTGAATTCAACCCCTCCAGAAATCCATGGCCCCAACAGCCCCACCAGCGCCGGCTTGATGACATGCTGCCGGTAGAAAACGTCGTATTGGTTGGTCTTATCCAGGCCGGCATGGATTCGCCCGCCAATTTCGGGAAGTATCATCAGCTGTAAGTACTCGTTTTCCAGTATGATTGCCCGATACTTTGCATCCACCTTTTCTAGGGCCACTCGATCGGTGAACGGATTCGGATATACCTTCCCGCTGCTTCCTTGGTAGACCCGCTTTTCAAGAAACATCGGGTTATGGTCCGCTTCCTGCACCGGATACGTCGGAATGACAACCTGCTGCTCCCAGCATCGGACCGGCTCGGATTCACGCGTTTCGTTCATCAGGCTTGAACCTCAATGCTTGCAAGATTTCGTCGACGGCAGGGATGGCCAATTTTTCCATTATTCCACGAAGCTGCGAATGATGACGTTGCCGACAATCGTTAACGTACACGCTATTTCTGCGGCCTGTCAATAGCTGATCATCACTTTTCCACGTGCTTTTGCATCCACCGAACGAGTTGCAACTTTTCTCCTTTCAGAATTGCTGTTCGCTACTCATGCAATGGCACGGATTGGAACCGCAACTGCGGTGCGGGGACAATCATCCAGTTCTTCGCCGCTCTGGGGTCTATTGACACCATTGGACGGTCCCCTTCTCATCATCTCTCGATCCAGGCTCAGATTGGCGACCGGCCCCCTTCAATCATGAGTTCTGATCGTCCAGCAAATGCAATCGTCCTTTCTTCCTGCGAATATCCTGCGCATCGGGTTCCTTGATCAGAAATCAGCTTTGGCCTCGTGCCGGGCGAAGGCGGGCGCATGAATTGCAGGTTTCTTCGGAATACCGCCGCCTGCTTTTCCCAATTCGGCCGCGTACGCGTTGCGGCAATACTGCAATCTTGAAATAGCTGTCAAGACCTTTGTTCTTGTCTCGCAGGACACATTGCAAGCGCCATTCACGACACGCGATACCGTCGCTGTCGAAACCGCTGCCAGCCTGGCAACGTCTTTTACCGTGCATGACCGGACGTTGATTTCAGTCAGCGCGTTTATCATCATCTCGTCATACCTCGAAGGGATGGGTCCATTTGCCGATCTCGTTGCCGCTCATCGCTCACGGGCATCCGTTATTTGTCACTCCTCGGTCCTAGAACTCGAAAAAAGGTGGGTCCTGTCTCCGTCGCCCCGATAGTGTTAACGGGGCCCCAAGATGGACCGCTAAAATACGGTAGAATCGAGTTTTCGAGCAGATCCATATGAAGCCTCCCAGCATTAAAGACATCGCTCAGGTTCTGGGCATCTCAATTGGCACCGTTGACCGCGCTTTACACGGCCGCTCCGACGTCAGCCCCACCACACGAGCCCGCGTTTTGAAGAAGGCCGAGCAGCTCGGATACCGGCCCAATCTTGCCGCGCGTTCCCTCAAGCTCAACCGCAGGCTGCGCATTGGCATTTACTTCCCTCGCGACATCGCATCCTTCTTCGATCCGCTGCGCTCCGGCGTTCGCGCCGCCGCTTCCGCTTCGTCGGGCGTCAATGTCGAACTCGTCTTCCGGACATTTCCCAGGCTCGATGAAGGCGACGTGGAACTGTTCGCGGCGGATGCCGGTGAAAAGTTCAATGGCATTCTCATTGCGCCCGGCAATCCCGAACACATTGGTCCTACGCTTAGAGCCTTGGCGCGCCGGGGCGTTGCGATTGTCTGCGTTGCCAGCGATGTTCCGCGCAGTGAGCGCCTGGCCTCCGTGACCGCGGATGCGTATGCAAGCGGCGCCATTGCTGCAGAACTCTTTTCCCGGACCATCCAGAAGACCGGCCACCTTGCGACCATCACCGGAGAGTTGACCACGCTGGACCACGCCGAGAAGTTGCGCGGCTTTGCGGCAAACCTTGCGGTCTTTGCTCCGCATCTCTCTCTCCTCCCAGCCATCGAGTCTCACGAGCAACCCAAGGTGGCATATCGCCAGGCGGCCGCGCTGCTTTCTCGCAAGCCCTATCCGCTGGGAATCTACGTGAGTACCGCCAACAGCATCCCCGTACTCCGCGCACTCGAAGAGAAACACCTCCTCGGTGAGGTCCAAGTTATCGCGACGGACCTTTTCCCTGAACTCGTTCCCTATATCGAATCAGGAAAGATTCTTGCGACTCTTTATCAACGGCCCTTCACCCAGGGTAAGACCGCGCTCGAACTTCTGTTGCGCTACCTCCTCAACGGAGTGACGCCCGATCCGGTTACGCGCCTTGCTCCCCACATCATCCTGCGGAGCAACCTTGCTCTGTTTTCCAGCTATGTTGCCGAACCCGAGGATACGACTAGCTCCGGCTAGTAGCATACGCCTCACTTTCCAACATCCCCGCCTGTTTCGTCTATCCTGTCTCTGTTCTTGATCCGTTGGACTACAGCGGACTCCTGCGTAGCCCTCGACTTGTCTCCGGTCCGGTTGTAGAGCACCGCAAGCCGGAAGTGCGCCGGCGAAAACTCCGGCTCGATCTTTATAGTCTTTTGCATTTCGCGGATTGCTTCCGGATATCGTTTCTCACTTTCGTAAAGTACGCCGAGTTGATAGTGGGGCTCATACCATCCAGGAGATTGCGCTACAGCTTTTCGCAGTAATCCCTCGATCTTGTCCGGATTCTTGCCCTCCTCGCCGCCGCTCCGCTCCCAAAGGCTGAACGCATAGTAGTAGTTTGCCGCGGCATTCTCCGGATACCGCTCAACGAAGTCCTGCAATCGCCGATCAACCTCTTCTGCCAATTCAGGAGAAACTTTGCGTGCCTTCCCAAGAAACTCCATAGGCCGCCGGTCTGTCGGATCCAAATCCACAGCCGCGCACAGCACTCGCACCGCCTCGTCGTATTGTTCCGACGCATAGAGCGCAACTCCCAAGCCCACCATCATTTGCGAGGACCGGGGGAACTGCGATACTCCGTAGCGAAAGAACTTAATCGACTCGTCGACAAACCCCACATACTTCTTATGCTGCAAGAGGAATGTCGCTAAGTCGAAGATATTCGATTCCGATGGATCGATCTCCGCGGCGCGATGGTACTCTCTTGCGGCATCCAGAACATTCGCGCGCCGGTCCTCGACCTCTCCCAGCAAGTTATGCAGCCTGGAGCTGTCTGTTCGCCCCAACATCTGTTCAATTTGCCGCTTTGCGCTTTGCAGTTCGCCGGCTTGCATGTACGCAAATGCCAGATCGTACCCGATCGATTCACTGCCGGCAGAAAGCGCATAAGCCTTCGAAAGCCAACGCGCGCTTTCCCTCCACTTCTCCTTGTGCAGATAATACTCGCCAAGCGAACCCACCAACTGAACGTTTCCGGGCTCTCGCTCCACCGCCTTCAGCAATGCCCTCTCCTCTGGCACTAGGTTCTTTGTGGATGGAGGAGCTTGCGCGAGCGCATTCCCCGCGCTGTTCTGAAACAACAGCCACAGCATCGCTGCAAGCGCTACGAATTTTGCACTTCTGGCCACAAAAATCTTTCTACTTACCCCAATACAGCAAGATCACTGCAGCGCAATGCGCCGCGCACTTTGCCACCGTTCAAAAGCTTCGCACGACCGCGCTCCATTCGTCCACAAAAGCAATGGCCCGGGCGATCTCCTTCGATCGCCCGGGCCAACTTACTTGGTTCTACCAGTAGTACTTGAGAGCAAACTGCAACACACGAGCGGTGCTGCGCGTAGAGGTAATCTGCCCGAAGTTCGGATTGTTTCCCTGGTAATTCAAGTTGCCTGGTAAGTTGAAGCTTGGAGTGTTGGTCAGGTTGAATGCCTCGGCGCGAAAGTCTGCATGGCTTCCTTCTGTAACCTGGAAGCTCTTGAAGAGCGAGAAGTCGAAGTCCTTATAACCGGGTCCGTTCACCTGGTCAGGCGCCCCTCCAAGAGGGGCCAAACTGGTCTCTCCGACGCTCGTGACCACTGGGGGATTGGTGAATGCAGCGGGATTGAAGTAGCTGGCAAGTGTTTTCCGGTATTTGTTCACCCCGGGAACCACAACCGCATTAGCTCCAATACCCGAGCCCGTGCTGATGTTGCTGCTGATATTGTCCGGTTGGCCGCTGTCGAAGGTGAGAATAGCATTGACGCTCCATCCACCCAGGATTGTCTGCTCTGCAGTGTTCAAATTGCCCAGGAATTCCTTGCCTTTACCAACGGGAAGAGCGTAGGTTCCGCTGCCAACAAACTGGTTCTTGATGTTGAACGAGGCAAGCCCCTTATCATTCGAGATCGGGACGAAGCCCGCAGCCCGATATCCGCCGGCACCACCGTTGCTGAGCGAATCGCCTGCGTCGCTAACAACCTGGGCAACGGTGTAACCCAGCAGAACGTCCAGGCCCTTAGACGCGCGGTGTGTCCATTTGGTCTGCAGTGAGTTGTAGCTGCTGTCGCCGATCGTTCCGAAGTAAGGCGACCCCGCGCCCCAATGGGGGAAAGGAATGAAGTTCTGCGGTGTCGCCCCAGGGGAGGAAACATAACCGGTGTATGGTGTTCCAGGTGGCAGTTCCTCGAAGACGTCATTCTCACTCGTGGAGGCTTCGAGATGGCGGACCTGCGAGCCTACATATCCGGCCTCGAGGGAATCGTGTTGGGTCAGCTGATACTGCACGGTAAGGTTGTAGCCTTGCGTGTACGGAGTCTGGTAATTGAGCTGAATCCCGCGGAATGTCAAGCCGCTCGCACTAATCGTCGAGGGAGTGAGGGGGTCTCCGGACATTCCCTCCTCTAGGGTGCCTGTCGTTCCGTTGGGGTATATGACCGGGGTGACTGTCGATATGCCGCCATTCGACGAGTCGGTCAGGCCGATCTCATACTGGAATGGATAGTTATAACCCAGGCTGGGGTACCCGCCACGGTTTTCAAAGGCACCGTAGAAGATTCCATAGCCGCCACGAACAACCCACTTCGGCGTGAGCGAAAAGGCGAATCCAAGACGCGGCGCGAAATTGAACTTCTGGATGACGCCCAACCCCTTTCCGTATTTATTTGTGTAGACGAGCGCTATGCCGTCTTCTGCCAGCGTACTGGTAAAGCTGGACGAAACCGGAGTGTTTGTCTGGCTGGCTGGAATGACGAGTTCCGCGCCGGCGTTGGTCGTGAGAGACGGCTGCACAAAGTTCGCTTGCGCTCCGCCGGTTTCTCCGGTCAGCCCAAAATGCTCCCAGCGCACACCCAGATTCAGCGTAAGTTTCGGGGTGATGGCCCAATCGTCCTGGAAATACGTACCGAAGTAGTTACGGTTCGCGTGTACCGTACCGAAGTTCGAGGCGTAGAACTGGTCCATGCCTCCTGAAAGGTTTACGCCGTTGGGAACGGTAGCATTCTCAGGACTTATCAGGAATTGCGCCCTCCCGGTCAGGCCGTCCCCCTGAGTGGGAATCGAGGTGTAATTGCCGTCGAAATAGAAGTTCCCCTTGGAGGCAGGCGGAGCGAGCCACGGGAAGTAAATGTACTGAAATTCCCCGCCGGCCTTGAAGGTATGTTTCTTGTAGACCTTCGTCAGGTTCTCCGTCATCTGTTCCGTGTCGCTGAAGCGATTGCCAGGCAGCCACCCCGCTCCGCCCAGACCGCTCAGCGTCCCAATTCCCAGGTAGGGCAGACCGCCATTGAGGGGTAACTGCGGGATGCCGGTGATTCCGAACTGCGTTGGAATCCCCATGGTACTGTCGCCAGATGGGTTGCGGGTGTCGTGGCCGCGCGTGTAACCCAAGCGGGCTTCGTTCACCAAAGTAGGCGTAAACGTATGCGTATAGCCTAGAGCGAAACCGCGTACGTTATAGATCTCGGTCCCCGCGGAGTATCCCCCGCCGTCGGCTACGCCTTCAAAAGGAGGAGGCACGACCCGGAGGCTGCTGATGTAGTCATAGTGGAAAAACGCTTAATCCTGCTCGCGGAAGTGCTGATCGATGCGGATGTCGGCCGTGTTTGTGTTGTTGCTGTCGACCTTGACTGTGTTGTAGTTACTCACCACGCCGGAAACGGTTGGGGCTGGGAAAAGCTGCAGCAGCTTGATAGCATTTGCGTCCAGGCGCCCCGCTGGAATCTGGTTGTTTGCAAATGCCTCACGAACGTAGCCGGTCCCGGTAGCTGCCAAGCCGGTCACTGGATCAACTACGCCCTTCGTTACGGAGCGAGTCGTTGCCGGATCGAAAATCTGACCATTTTCGAACGACCGCCCCAGCAGATCGGTGCGATTGAATGTTCCGTTAACGCCTAGCAAATCCTGGAGGTTTGTAAATCCGCTGCTGTTCTCCGCGGCCGTGGGCACTGTCAAGCCGGAGTAATTCGAACCATTCAGAATTTTCGTTCCTTCATAGTCGGCAAACCAGAAGGTTTTATCCTTCCAGATGCGCCAGCCCACGGTGCCGCCGAACTGGTTTTGCCGGAGTTCAGGCTTGGCGCTTTGCGTTGCATTGGGCGTGAAATAATCGTTGTAGGCATCCAGCGCATCGTTGCGGAAGAACTCCCATACCGAACCGTGCAGTTTGTTCGAGCCCGATTTCAGAGTCGCGTTGACGATCGCTCCGCCTGCGCGGCCAAACTCCGCAGGAAAGTCACTCGTCATCATCTTGAACTCTGCAATCGCATCCACCGGAGGCTTTACCACATCGGCTTTGCCATCCAGGTAATCGACACTGTTGCTGTTATTGTCGATGCCATCGAGCAGATAATCGTTCTGCGCCACGCGTGCGCCGTTGGCCACAAACTGGTTGCTGGCGCGAGCCCCCTGCTGAGGTATGGTGACACCGGGCGTCAACAACACCAACATGGTGTAGTCGCGTCCGTTCAGCGGCAGATCTTCAATTGTTTTCTCTTCGATCACCTGGCCCACAGACGCGTTCTGGGTCTGGAGCAGCTCCGGTGCTTCTGTCACTTCCACGTCTTGTGTGACTGTACCGGGCTGTAGCACAACGTTCACCAAAGCCTGCTGCTGAATGTCCAGATGCACGCCCTGAATCGTGGTCTTCTTAAACCCGGTGAATCCTGCCTCAACGCTGTAACTGCCGATCTTGAGCGGCGTAAAGATATATCTCCCGTCTGCACTGGACTTGACCGTCGTCCGCGCAGACGTCGCCTGCTCGATGATTGTCACGGTTGCTCCGGGAATCACGGCGCCGGAAATGTCCGAGACCGTACCCAGAATTGTGCCTGTGTCGACTTGCGCCCTGGCCACAATCGCGCAAAGCACCAACATAAGCCACACCAGCGACATGCGGCTCCATCTCATCAATCTCGCTGTTCTCATTTCCTTATCCCTCCAGCCTTGCGGCACTCCCTGGCCCTACCCAAAATTTGACGTCGCGGCGTGCGGATGCCATGCACCGTGTACGACCACGGTTTGAGTTGGACACAAATATAGTGAGCAGGGTGATTGCTGTCAAGGTTTTGTTCGTGTACGTAACCGAGAGAGATTGCACTCGGCACGCACCGCCAGACGAGAGGGGAAGATTCAGGGGGGAATGGTTGTGCCGTCCTTGGGCAAGGTCCGTAACCTGCTCAGATCGCAGTACATTACCGCTGGAATCTCCTATTTAAGCCCTGATTCGCTCGTATTGACCTGTATTTGCACATCTCAACCTCCACGTCCAACTGTGGTGACATGGTGTTCAATGCTCTGCTCGTTCTCGGCGCAACTGGCTGGAAAGCCGGAACCCACGATGAAAAATAGCAGGCGATCATTTGAAAACCTGTTCAAGATTGCTCAATTCTCGCCGAGTTTGACAGGTCACAATTTAGCGTTTCAGAGAGAAATTGGGCAACTTGTGTTGGGCATCTATGTAAGGGTAAGAACCAAGAAAGCCGGTTGCGAACTCGGGATGCATGCCCATTCGCTCTGAAAACGGGGTTCTTGATTGCATTGCAGGTCGAATCGCATCGCTTGTCATGGTGTATGGACCTGTGCAAGCGTTTGCGTGATAGATGCGCGAACGCCATCTAGAGCGGGAGAATCTGCGGGACTGACGTCCCGAAGCACTACTCGAAGTTGGTACTGTTCTGCGATCTGAGCCGGTTACGGACCTTGCCCGAGAACGGCACAATCACTCCCCGGAATCTTCCGCTCTCGGCGTATACTGGCGAAGCCCGGGAAGCAAGAATGGAAATCCTGGTTTAGAGCGGTTCTCCAATTCACTTGCCATTGCCTCCACCTTGCAAGGTGGCTTTTTCTTGATGAAAGAGCCACTCGGCGGCATTGGTTCCGGTGTACAGCAATTGTTGAACCGCTGTAATTTGGAATTGATAGGGGCCCGCCAGGGCCCATGAGTGAAGCGATGGGTACGCCAAAACCGACCTGCTCGATGCGGCTCAGGGTTGTCGACAAATAGAGGTCGGGAGCAGATGGGATGAACACGAATCACGGGTGCGGCCAAGGGCTGCGATCGGTAGGTTGTGCCTCGCAGGGCAGTGGTGCGTCTGGTTCTTCTGCGCCGGGTCGTTCCGTATCGGCCTCTACTGTATCCATAGTGGGGGGGTGTCTTCTCGGGGCCGCTCTTTTGGTCGGACTGGGCAGGGCCGCAGCGTGGGCAGTTAATGAGCCCGACCGCATCGTGATCGACTATCCGAACGACGGGTCGGTGTTTCCGCCCGACATGGCAGCTCCCACTTTTTTCTGGCGCGACCCTGCCCCGAACGCAGACTCCTGGCTGATTGACGTTTCCTTTGCGAATGGTTCGGCTGGGGTTCATGCGTCGGCGAAGGGCGAGCGGATGCGCATCGGCGAGATCGATCCTCGCTGCGTTTCGAACACAAACAAACCGCCCGCGCTGACGCCGGAGCAGGCCGCCGCACACACATGGACGCCCGATGCGGCAACCTGGGCCGCGATCAAGAAGCAGGCGGGCGCGGACGCGGCTACGATTACCATCCGGGGGTTTGCGGTGGGGAATCTGAGCGCGCCGGTTTCGCGGGGAAGCATGGAGCTTCACGTGTCGGCGGACCCGGTGGGGGCGCCGATCTTCTACCGCGATGTGCCGCTGATGCCTTCAGAGACGGAGAAGGGGTTCATCAAGCCGCTAGCTGCGACTGCGGTTCCGTTAATTGCGTGGCGGATGCGCAACGTGGCGGACACCTGCAGCCATGTAGTGATGACCGATCTGCACACCTGCGCGAATTGCCACTCGTTTGCCGCGAACGGCAAGACGCTGGGGCTGGACATGGATGGGCCGCAGAACGACAAGGGGCTGTATGCTATGGTGCCCATTGCGCAGAAGATGACCATTCGCAATGAGGATATGGTTTCGTGGTCGTCGTTCCCGACTGAAATTGGCAGCCCGGTGCGCGTGGGGTTCATGTCGCAGGTTTCGCCGGACGGGCGGTATGTGGTGACGACGATCCGGCCGCCGGGGACGAAGAGCTCACAATTCTACTATGTGTCGAACTTCAAGGACTACCGGTTCCTGCAGGTGTTCTATCCGACGCGGGGGATTGTGGCGTGGTATGACCGGGAGGAGAAAAAGCTGCAACCGCTGCCTGGCGCCGACGATCCGCGCTATGTGCAGTCGAACGCCGTCTGGAGCCCCGACGGCAAGTACCTGGTGTTTGCGCGCGCGGAGGCGAAAGATCCATACCCCGCGGACGGAAAAATGGCCGCCTACGCCAACGACCCAGCCGAAGTCCCGATTCAGTACGACCTTTACCGCATTCCCTTCAACGACGGCAAAGGGGGCAGCGCTAAACCCATTGCCGGCGCCTCGCAAAACGGCATGAGCAACAGTTTTGCGAAGATCTCACCGGACGGCAAGTGGATTGTTTTTGTGGAGGCGCACAACGGGCAACTCATGCGGCCGGACAGCAAGCTGTATATTGTTCCGGCGGCGGGTGGAACGGCGCGGCGGATGAACTGCAATACGCCGCTGATGAACTCATGGCATAGCTTTTCTCCCAACGGGCGGTGGCTGGTGTTTTCCTCGAAGAGCCGGTCGCCATATACGCAGATGTTTCTGACGCACATCGATGGGGAGGGGAATGACACGCCTGCGATTTTGATCGAGAACTCGACCGCCGCCAATCGGGCGGTGAACATCCCCGAGTTCGTCAACATGGCGCCAAGCGGCATCGAACACATCGAAACGCCGGCTGTGGACTTCTACAAGCAGTTCGACGTGGCTGCAGACCTGGCGAAGAAAGGCCAGTACGAGGCTGCCATTCCCGAGTGGGCCAAAGCGATTGCGATGAGTCCCGGCGATGCGCGCGCCCACAACAGCTTTGGCCAGACCCTGGCGCGAGCCGGCAAGACACAGGATGCAATTGCCGAATACCGCAAAGCGATCTTAGACAAGCCCCACTATCCGGAGGCGCACAACAATCTGGCCATGGCACTTGACGCTGCCGGTCATACCAATGAAGCCGTCGAACATTACCGTCAAGCGATTGAGGCTAATCCCGGGTATGCCGAAGCGCACAGCAATCTGGGCCGCACCCTGACGGAACAAGGGCATCTGCCCGAGGCCATCGAGCAGTTTCAGGGGGCGCTGACAATCAATCCGGATTACGCGGAGGCGCACAACAATCTCGGCTTCGCTCTGGCATCGGAAAACCGCCTCGAGGAGGCCGTAGGTGAATATCGCCGGGCGATCGAGAGCGATCCCAAGTACGCAGATGCCTACAACAACCAGGGCGTGGCGCTGGCCAGGCAAGCCAAGTTAGACGAGGCGATCGCGGATTTCAGCAAAGCGGTCGAATTGGACCCGGCCTTCGCGGGTGCGGAGGGCAATCTGGGCCATGCATTGTTGTCGAAGGACAATGTGGATGAGGCGATTCCACATTTGAAGAAGGCGCTGGACCTCGGTCTGGAAACGGCGGAAATGCACAATGACCTGGGGGCCGGTCTGGCGGAAAAAGGACAGGTTGATGAGGCGATTCCGCATTTCGAGCGGGCGTTGCAGATATCGCCCAACATGGTTGAAGCGCATTCCTATCTGGGGATGGCGCTGGTGATGAAAGGCCAGGGAGTGGAGGGGCTCGCGCACTGGCGGCAGGCGCTGCGCAAAGACCCGGACAATCTCCAGGTGCTGAACGACACCGCGTGGCTTCTGGCAACTTCAGCAGACGCCGCGCTTCGGAACGGAAGCGAGGCCATCCCTCTGGCCGAGCGCGCCGTGCAACTTACCTCAGGACACGAACCGGAGTTGCTGGGCACTCTTGCCGCGGCCTATGCCGAAGCTGGTGAGTTCGACAAGGCTGTCGAATTGGAGCAACGCGCAACCGACCTGGCCACCCAGCAAGGGAAGACGCGTTTAGCTGCAACGCTCGGCGGCCGTCTGGCACAGTTCCAGGCGAAGGTCCCGATTCGTCAGCGATGATCGGCCTATTTTTTTGCTCCGGGGCTTATACATATGCCGTTGGTCGGAAGTGCCTCCAAATCAAAAGGATACGACACGAGCGGCAAGCCACCGAGCTGCTCCGTCAGCCAGTTGCAACTCTTCGAACAGTCCATCAGGCGATGTCCATAAAGGGCGTGGTCGTGATCCTGTCTTTCCACCGGGATTCGCTTACGAGTTACCGCATGGGACTTTGGCCCACCCATTGGGGTGAAAATCGTTCCGGGGAGCTGAGTTTCGACGGAGTCTGCGATAGAGCCGATGTATCCGCGGACCGCCTGCGTTGGGACAGAAATGAATGAGATCACAGTCCCGCATTTTCTCGTCGAAATCGGAAAGTCAGCGCGCAAACTCCGGCAGCACCGCATCGGGGCTCGTTTCATACCAAGTGTGCTTTATTTCGTGGAACCACACGCCGTATTTGTCGGAAAAGATGGCCCAGACATCCGATCTGGATCTCGCGGGCCTTGCTAGCACCAAGAGCGGCCTCTGTACAGCAGGGATGGTCTCCGCCGTACAAAGCCCAGCCCTCGGCGATTGGCTTCGAGTGCAGGTCTCCCCGCCCCCGTGTAACGCTTCTGTTACACTTTCTCGCGTTTTGAGTTGCTACAATTCGTGCACTTGAAGCGTGAGCTCAGGTCGTTAGAGCGCTTGAGAAGAATCTTCGGGTGGGCCGCGAGGAACGCGATCCTAGAGTCCGACTGTTTGACCCTTATCTCTGTCACGTCAGATGTCCCGGGTTTGAGTGCGGGGCGGATGGCGAAGTTGGCCAGGGCTCCTCAAAATCAGAGGGCCAGCCTTCCCATCCCAGCTCAATGCCGGAGGTGCGATGATCAATTCAGGCGTCCGTTCTGTCCACGACCAGGTTTCCAGAAGCGGTTGTGCCAGATGAGCATTCGGCCTGCGCCCGGATGCTCAACTCAAGCGCAAACTTCGCCGAATTCTTCGCCGAATTGCGCGCCGTAACGACTCCGAATCCTCCTCTCTGCTCCTCTCTACTCCATTGATAACATGATGGTTCCATGCTTAATGAACCGGCTGTTAACCGAAGGGTTGTAGGCGATGCTGCTCGAAATCCTTTCGGCCTGGCAGTTGTCGATTCCTGAATTCGGCACGGTCGAGCCGAAGAGTATTCCTTTCGTCGTGCTGATCAGCAACGAGGAACGCAGGTTGGGCGATCCGATCCGCCGGCGCAGCCTGTATGTGCGCGTGGAGCATCCGACGCCAGCGCGCGGGTGGAGATCATCGCCAGCCGCACACCCGATGCAGACGAGAAGTTCCATCGCGAGATGGCCGGTATCGCGCTCTCGTTCCGCAATTATTCTCTCGAAAAGCCGCCCTCGGTCCCTCGGTCTCGGAGATGATCGACTTCAATCCTTCCGACAAGTGCCGAATGACGCTACAGCCCCAATCCGTGACTGGTTTGGTGGATCTTTATGCGCCCCCTACAAATGGTGGCAATACGATGCTCTTTTCGCGACAAGTCTGGCGAATTATTTTGTGAGGATGGCTTATCGATTCTGGTAAGGATCGAAGTTCATTCATAAGACGATTGATCCCAAAGCTTACTCGGTGGCCAGGAACCCGAACCGCGCTGGATAAGGATTGCAGTTCCGATCAATCGCCCAAGCGACCTTCTCGCCCAATGACGCAGTGCTCTGGATGTAGAGGAACTCTACGAACTACGCACTCCACCGTCGTTAACATGATCATCATCAACTCCAGCAGCGCTGCGTCTCCTCAATGAGGAATATCTGCCGTGCGTATCAGGACCGTTCCGTCCGGTTCGACAATCGAAGTGTTTGCCAACCAGCACGCAGCTTGCACCAAGCGCTTTTATCCGTTCGGCGACAAATCGCGGAATATGCGTCTGCAATGGATAGGCAAGACAGCGAACACCGTGAGCCTATCCGTGTGGCAAATGTCGCCCATCTCAGCTAACCGGCTTACGACCTGAGTAAATGGACTGCACGGATAGATGTTCAGGTCATCTCTTCCAAACCCGATGAGCGGACTTCGACGTCAAGAAATTGGAAATCCGCCATGGCGCGTTTACGGCGCCTGCTTTGCGAAGAATCCACGGAGTCATGCAATGTCTTCAAAGCAATGTGTTGTGGGAATCGGCGAAGTCCTCATGGATGTCTTCGAAAGTGGGGAAGCTACTTTGGGGGGCGCGCCATTCAATGTAGTTTTTCACCTTCATCAGCTGTTGACCGCACTCTCGATGGGGGAGGCGGTATTCTTAAGCGCCGTCGGCCATGACCCATGGGGCCGCCATATCCGTTCCATGGTGGCTGCCGCCGGGATGTCGACAGAATATCTTGCGGAAGTGGACCAGGCCACCGGATCGGCATTGGTCTTTGAGAGCGAGGGTGGAGCCGGCTTCGAGATTCAACCCGATGTCGCATGGGACTATATCCGGTTGAGCGACGCCGCTGGCGAACTTGCCCGGCGCAGCGACGCCGTCATTTTCGGCAGCCTGGCGCAGCGCTCAGAAGTATCACGAGAGAGCATCCGGGATTTCGTTTCACGCGTGAAGGGCCACCGATTGTACGACGTAAACCTCCGTCGAAACACTACCAATGGTGTGGCGGGCTACACCAATGAGATCATTGCAAATAGCCCCAAACTGGCGACCCTCGTGAAAATGAATGATCTGGAACTCGAAGAGGTTGGTTCGCTACTCGGGTTCGACCTAGAATCGCGCGATCCGGAAGAGCGGATCTGTCTATTCATGGAGCGGCTCCGAGTTGAGTTCTCGTTGGCCGCTGTCGCTATCACTCGAGGATCCAAAGGTGCTCTGCTGGCCAGCGAAGGAAAGCTCTTCAGACTTCCGGACTCAACGTTGGACCAGAGCCTGGTGCGTCCGGTTGGCGCCGGAGACTCATTTGCCGCCGGGCTTTTGTTTGGCATCATGCAGGGCTGGAAGCCAGAGCTTAGCTTGGACTTGGCCAACATCCTGTCCGGCTGGGTGGTGCAACATGTTTCGGCAACTCCAACGTTGCCTGAGAGCGTTCTTTCACGAGTTCGCGATTCAGTGATGCTAGCAGGCGAGGCAACGGTATCGTGAGCCAATTCCGTTGCCAATGCCGCTGATCTTACCGGCCCACAACCTGAACACCTGAGATCTCACCGATTCCAAACCAATGAGCGAAGTTGCGCTTTCACGGCGCGCGAGAAACATAATTGAAATCCTGGTTGAGAGGCAAGACACTATGCGACCTAATTCCAAACTGATCAAGGCAACGCTGACAGGAGCCCTGGGCGGTTTATTGTTCGGGTTCGATAGTCCAGGGCCACGCCCATTTAATGAACTAGCAGTTCGGCTAGTACCACGACCACGTGAATTCGTACTTCCCAGGTCTCAAAATCGAGACCTGGGGCACCCATTCTGTTCTGATCGACATTTCCAAATCATGCAGTTACGGTGCTAGGTCTCTGACGGTGTGATTTCGTACGTGTGATTGAGTGTCGCGGCCTCCCACCCTAGGCGCAAGAACAAAGACGCGCCGAGGGTGGGGCACCCAGTTTTTGTACAAAATTATGCGGTCAGAGACCTAGCCCCCCGCATTGAAGCAGAAGCTGCGCTGGAGCAACGGAAGGCCCAGCTCGAACCACGGCGCAGCCGCATCCTGGAGGCATAAACAAATCTCGGCCGCTCGCTGAGCTCATCGCAGCGGGCGCCTGCGAACGTGACAGATCCCGGCTGGTCTCGAATTTAGACAGTATGGGTCAATAGCCAGAGGCGCTATCGTCAATGCCGATCGTTTTACCGGCCAAATTTGGTTTGGCCGTATGGGTTATTGACGGTCAACGCGGGTCAGCATGCTCAGCGGCCATAATGACCGGCTTCTGAGAGTTGCGGTGCGGCAATTGATCGAGGAGCACCACATTGAGCAGCGACTTATGCACCTGGATGCGGCCGTTGTAATCGATAAACCCAAGCTTGCGAAAGCGATTCATGAAGAAGCTGACGCGGGAACGGGTGGTGCCGATCATATCGGCCAGAGTTTCCTGGGTAATAGGAGGAATGAAAGTCTCCGGGTCGCCGGGCTTGCCGAATTCCGCCATCAACAGGAGAATCCTCGCCAAACGTTTTTCGCTGGAGTTGAAAAGCTGATCGACAAGATCGGCCTGGGTTCGCATGCTGCGCGCCAGCAAGAACTTCAGGAAATTGTCGGCAAAGGCATGTTCATCATGCATCACGCGAACCATCTCCTGTCTCCCAATTTTGAGCGCAATGCAGACATTCACGGCAGTGGCCGTCGCCATACGCAACCCACCGATTGCCGCGAGCGATTCCTCCCCAACAAAGTCGCCGACGGAGAGCAGCGTGATGGTGGCCTCCTTGCCGTTCTGCGATACGACAGTGAGCTTTGCCCGGCCCCTCTGAAGATAGAAAACTGAGTCCGCGGGATCTCCCTGCGTAAAGAAGGTCTCCTTGGGCTTTAATTCAACGATTTTTCGGCCAAGGCCGGCATTCGCAAGAAAGGCGGCGAGGTCGAAAGTAGGATGGTTCTTATCGGTCGTCAACATATAACCTCATAGCAGGCTGTTTGCTCCGTGCGGATGGTTCATGCTCAGGAAACAGCCAATTAGGATGTGAATCGATCGGGGTATTGTGGCGAAGCGATCAAACACCACGGAGGAAATGCTTGAAAGGATAAGAGCAACGCATTCCTCGCAACCTGGCACCGGCAACGCAGTCCCGAGTTGCTTTCTTGAAGTGGACGCAATCATCGGGGCAAGCTTCCCCTGGATTGATCGCGATTACAAACAATCTCCCTCCGTCTATCAGAGCCTATATCTAAAGCGCATTTCTGTTCCATATTGCTCAACCTCGAGCAATGGCCTGGAAGGCGGGCAAATAGGGTACCGGCGGGACACGGAGGGGCGGTAGAGCCTTGCGGGCTGTATGGCGGAAGATAAGAGATGGCAACCTGCCGCGCCCATCCTGCATCCGATCCCAACAAGGCGTGCCAGGCTACTATTCAAACCTGTTGTGCGTGAGCAAAACGGACCATACGATTGCGCCGGATTCGAGAGATTCTGCATAGAGAATCCCCGAGAAAGCCTGGGTGCGGAGTGCTAAGTGTCTGAAAATAGAGAGCAGTCAGATGTTCAGCACATTGGCAGAGAGCGCCAATTGTCTGCACCGGCACCCTGGTATCGCAGGCGCTGGGTTCTGTGGACAAGCCTGCTTCTTCTGCTTGTCCTGGCTGTGATCGTTTTCGCTGTCATTCATAGGAACGAGGCCAAGGCCGCAGCTGCTAAGCGCGCGCTGGCTGCCGTGAAGCCTACCGTCACTACCACCGTCGCCACTGCCACGAAGGGCAGCATTGGCGTGTACCTGGATGCGATTGGGACGGTCACTCCGGTCTACACGGCCTCCATCATGGCGCAGGCAAGCGGAGTCCTGAATTCGGTGCATTACAACGAGGGGCAATTCGTAAAAAAGGGGGACGCCCTGATCGACATCGATCCGCGGCCTTACCAGGCACAGCTGATGCAAGCCGAGGGCGCACTGGAACACGACAGCAATGTTCTGGCACAGGCCCGAATGGACCTGGACCGCTATCGCACGGCGTGGGCGCGAAACGGGATCCAGAAGCAGTTGCTGGATGACCAGGAGAAGATCGTGTTACAGGACCAGGGCACGGTGAAAAATGACCAAGGCACCGTGAATTACGACCAGGTTCAGCTCAGTTACTGCCACATTACCGCGCCGATTGCCGGCCAGGTAGGTCTTCGGCTGGTGGACCCCGGAAACGTGGTGCAGGCAGACGGAACCACCGTGCTGGTAGTTATCACCCAGATGCAACCCACTACCGTGATTTTCACCATGGCGGAGGACAGCCTGGGACAAGTGCAGGCGCGGATGCGAAAGCTGCATACGCTGCCCGTGGAGGCGTGGGATCGCGCCCAGACCACCAAGATAGCATCGGGCAAGCTGTTCACCATCAACAACCAGATAGACACTACGACGGGAACGGTCAAACTGCGCGCCCTGTTCGATAACAAAAAAGGCGCTCTTTTCCCGAACCAGTTCGTAAATACCAGGTTGCTGGTGAATACGCTCGACGGCGTAACGCTGGTACCCACCGCCTCAGTTCAACACAACGGAACGGTCGCTTTCCTTTATTTGATTGCGAACGGTGTGGCGAGTGTGCGCAATATCACGACGGGGGTTGCGGACGGCGGGATGACCGCTGTGCAAGGGATCAACCCCGGCGAGGTTGTGGCGACCAGCAGCTTCGATAAGTTGCAGGCCGGGAGCAAGATCGTGGTGTCGAAGCAGGCGGCTCCGGCAAATCCTGCAGAGAGCAATACTCCGTGAATCCTTCCGGGCCTTTCATTCTGCGCCCTGTTGCAACCTCGCTGCTGATGGCTGCAATTCTGCTGGTGGGCATCGTTGCGTATACCCAGTTGCCTGTCTCCGCCTTGCCGGAGGTCGATTACCCCACCATCCAGGTGTTGACTTTCTATCCAGGCGCCAGCCCGGACGTGATGGCCACGACGGTAACCGCTCCCCTCGAACGCCAGTTCGGACAACTGCAGGGGCTGAGCCAGATGACCTCGACCAGTTCCGGCGGGTCGTCTGTGATTGTGCTGCAATTCGCCCTCAGCCTGAACATTGACATCGCCGAAGAAGAGGTTCAGTCCTCGATTAACGCCGCGCAGAGTTTTTTGCCGTCGAGCCTTCCCTCGCCGCCTATCTATAGCAAGACAAATCCTGCCGACGCTCCCGTGCTGACGCTGGCCATCACATCCAACTCCATACCGCTTTCGCAGGTTGAGGATATGGTGGATACGCGCCTTGCGCCCAAGCTATCGCAGTTGAGCGGGGTGGGCCTGGTGAGCATCAGCGGAGGGCAAAAGCCGGCCGTGCGCATCCAGGCCAATCCGACGGCGCTTTCCTCGTACGGACTCAACCTCGAAGATCTGCGCACGGCGCTTGTGCAGACCAGCGTCAATGCCGCCAAGGGTAACTTCGACGGACCTCATCAGGATTATCAAATCAATGCCAACGATCAACTGGTGACCAGCGGCGACTATCGAAAGGTTGTGGTTGCCTACCGCAATGGCGCGCCCATCATGCTGCAGGATGTCGCGCAGGTTGTGGACGGCATAGAGAACAACAAGCAGGCAGCCTGGATGAACGAGACGCCGGCGGTCATCGTGAACATTCAGAGGCAGCCCGGCGCCAATACCATCACCGTGGTGAAGGCTATCAAGGCTATTCTGCCCCAGCTCGAGGTGAACCTGCCGGCTTCGATTCAGGTGACGTCGCTTACCGATCTCACCACGGCCATCAACGCCTCCGTCTCCGACGTCGAGTTTGAGTTGATGTTGACCGTTGCCCTGGTGGTGATGGTCATCTTTCTTTTTCTGCGCAACCTGTACGCCACCATCATCCCCAGCATTGCCGTGCCGGTCTCATTGGTGGGCACCTTCGGCGCCATGTATGCGCTGGGCTACAGTCTGGACAATCTTTCGCTTATGGCGCTCACCATCTCCACAGGCTTTGTGGTGGATGACGCGATAGTCATGATCGAGAACATTACACGCTATCTCGAGGCCGGGGATTCGCCCATGCAGGCGGCCATGAAGGGCGCGGAACAGATCGGCTTCACCATCATCTCTCTCACCGTCTCGCTCATCGCGGTACTTATTCCGCTGCTGTTCATGGGCGACGTCGTCGGCCGTCTCTTTCGCGAATTCGCAGTTACCCTGGCCGTCACCATCATCCTGTCGGCCGTAGTTTCGCTGACGCTGACGCCCATGATGTGCTCACGCATTCTGCGCCACACTCCCGAAGAAGAACAGGGCCGCTTCTTCAAGGCCTCGGAGCGCGTCTTCAAGAACGTCATCGCGTTTTACGGCCGTACGCTGAAGTTTGTCCTTGAGTACCAGACCATCACGTTGCTCATAGCTGCCGCAACCCTGGTGCTGACTGTTTTCCTTTACATCGTCATCCCCAAGGGATTCTTCCCCACCCAGGATACGGGTGTTATCCAGGGCATCTCGCAGGCGCCGGCGACTATTTCCTTTGCGGCCATGGAGGAGAAGCAGCAGCAGCTGGCAGCCATCGTCCTTCAGGACCCAGCGGTTGAAAGCCTGTCTTCGTTTATCGGTGCGGATGGGACCAACACGACGCTGAACAGCGGACGGATGTCCATCAACCTGAAGCCGCTGAGTGCGCGCGATCTGAGCGCCTCCGACGTGATTCGCCGGCTGCAAACGAGCCTGAAGCCGGTAGAGGGCATCGAACTCTACATGGAACCGGTGCAGAACATTACGGTGGACGACCGGGTCAGCCGCACCCAATACCAGTACACGCTGGAGGACCCCGACCCCAATGAGTTGAACCTGTGGACCGGCCGCCTTGTCGACAAAATGAAGCAGTTGCCTCAACTTGCGGATGTGGCGACCGATCAGCAAACCGGGGGCCTAGCGGTATCGCTGGTGATCGATCGCGTCACCGCATCGCGGCTTGGCATTGCACCGTCAACAATCGACAGCACGCTCTATGACGCGTATGGGCAGCGCCAAATCAGCACCATGTACACGCAGTTGAACCAGTATCACGTAATCCTTGAGACAACTCCAAGCGATCAGCAAAGTCCCGGCAAGCTACAGGATCTGTATATCCAGACCAATACATCCGCAGGGGGCTCCGGGCCGGGAGCTTCCTCGTCTTTCGCATCTTCTGGATCCTCGTCCGCAGGTTCGAATGCAACGACGACTGCGGTGGCATACACTCCGTCATCGGCGGCGCTCAGCGTGCTTTCAAATGCCATTACGTCCGGAGTGGGCACGAATGGCACCTCTTCAACCGCAAATGCAACCGCCAGTTCAACGCCATCCAATGCCGTACCCCTCAGTGCGTTCACTCACGTTGAGAAAGCGGCCGAGCCGCTCTCGATCAATCACCAGGGCCAGTTTCCGGCAGTGACCGTGTCGTTTAATCTCGCCCCCAACGCCGCGCTGGGAGGCGCAATTACGGCCATCGAAAAGGTTCAAAAGGATCTGAACATGCCGGTCAGCGTCCAATATGGCTTTCAAGGCACCGCGGCTTCTTTCCAGGGATCGCTTTCCAATGAGGGTCTGCTGATCCTCGCCGCGCTGGCCGCGGTTTATATCGTGCTCGGCGTTCTTTACGAAAGCTTCATTCACCCCATCACGATTCTTTCTACGCTGCCGTCTGCCGGCGTGGGCGCGTTGCTGGCCCTCATCCTTTTCAGACAGGACCTCAGCGTCGTAGCCATCATCGGCATCATCCTGCTGATCGGTATTGTGAAGAAAAATGGAATCATGATGGTTGACTTTGCGATGGAGGGAGAGCGCGAGCACGGGAAGAGCGCAACGGACGCGATCTACGATGCCTGCCTGCTGCGTTTCCGGCCTATCATGATGACGACGATGGCCGCGCTGCTGGCGGGCATTCCACTGGCTGTAGGTCAAGGGATGGGTTCAGAACTGCGGCGGCCTTTGGGCATTGCCATGGTAGGCGGACTGCTGCTTAGTCAGGTGCTCACGCTCTACACCACACCGGTCATCTACATCTTCTTCGATCGCATCGGCCAACGCTTCAGCCGTGCGCCGAAGAGTGTCGAAAATGGCAGCCAACCACAACCGGCGGAGGGAACATGAATATCTCCGCCCCCTTCATCCGGCGGCCGGTAGCCACCACCCTGCTAACGGCGGGGATCACGCTTGTCGGGGCCATCGCCTTCAACGTTCTGCCTGTTTCTCCTTTGCCACAAGTCGATTTTCCCACGATCTCGGTTTCAGCCAGTTTGCCTGGCGGAAGTCCCGAGATCAATGCGTCTTCCATTGCAACTCCTTTGGAGCGCCAGTTCAGCCACATCGCCGGCGTGACCGAGATGACGTCATCGAGTTCGTTAGGCAGCACCTCGATCACACTGCAGTTCGATTTGAGTCGCGACATCGACGGCGCGGCGCGAGACGTGGAGGCGGCCATCAACGCCGCGCGCACCTACCTACCGGCAAACCTCCCTGCCAACCCGAGTTATCGCAAAGTGAATCCAGCGGATGCACCGATTATCATTCTGGGGCTTACCTCAGATAAGTACGACAAGCCGACGCTCTATGACGAGGCGTCGTCGGTCATCGCACAGAAGCTCTCGCAGATTGAGGGTGTCGGACAGGTGTCGGTCGGGGGAGGCGCCGGTCCTTCCGTGCGCGTGGAAGTGAATCCTACTCTGCTCAACAGCCATGGACTCACGATCCAGAATATTCAGTCCGTCTTGAGCCAAGAGAATGCTCACGAGCCGGCAGGTCAAATCTCAGACGGAAATACGACCGCGGACATCGTCACGAACGACCAGCTAAACCACGCAGACGATTACAAGCCGCTCATTGTCGGCTACAACAAAGGAGCCGCGGTGAGGCTGTCGGACGTTGCCGACGTTTCTGAAGGGCAGTCGAACATCCGCAACGCAGGATATCTGAATGGCGTCCCCTCCATAACTGTCCAGATCTTTCGCCAGCCGGGCGCCAATATCATCGATACCGTCGACCGCGTCATCGCACAATTGCCGTCGATTGAAGCGTCCATTCCGCAAGGCATCAAGACCACAATTGTCGTTGACCGCACTACAACCATCCGCGCCTCTGTTAGCGATGTGGAGAGTACTCTCATCCTCTCAGTCATCCTGGTGATTCTTGTAGTCTTCATCTTCCTGCGCAACTGGCGAGCCACACTCATCCCCACAGTCGCCGTTCCCGCCTCGCTGATTGGAACCTTCGCGGTGATGTATCTGCTTGGCTTCAGCATCGACAATCTTTCGCTGATGGCATTGACCATCTCGACGGGATTCGTCGTCGACGATGCGATTGTGGTCATGGAGAACATATCGCGCCTTCGTGAAACAGGCATGACTCCCATGAAGGCCGCTTTTCAAGGTTCCCGTGAGATCGGCTTTACCATCCTTTCCATCAGCATGTCGCTGATTGCGGTGTTCATTCCGATCCTTCTCATGGCCGGCATCGTCGGCCGGCTGTTCCGCGAGTTTGCGATCACGCTGTCGACGGCCATTGTTATCTCGATGGTCATCTCGTTGACCACCACGCCCACGATGTGCGCCTATCTGCTGAAGGACGAGAGGACAATCAAGCACGGGAGCGCGTATCGGATAACCGACCGTGGATTTACGTGGATGCTCTCCACTTACAGCCGCTCTCTGACGTGGGTGCTGAAGCACCCGGGACCGATGTTGACCCTTTTGCTCCTCACCATTGCGTTGAACTTCTATCTCATCGATATCATCCCCAAGGGGTTCTTTCCGCAGCAGGATACGGGAGTCCTGACAGGCAATGCGCGAGGTCCGCAGGACGCATCGTTTCCGGTGATGGACAACTCGATTCTGCAAATCGAGAAAGTTATCCAGGCTGACCCAGCGGTCGCGAATGTCATCGTCCATACGGGCACCGGGAACACCGGCAGTATCAATATCGCGCTGAAGCCGCTCAATGTTCGGAAGATTTCGGCGGCGGCCGTTATCGATCGCTTGCGGCCGAAATTGAACCGGCTTCCGGTCGCTTCGGCCTTTCTTCAGGCGGCGCAGGACCTGCGCATTGGAGGACGACAAAGCAATGCGCCGTACCAATACACCATTCAGTCGGACAATGTCGCGGATCTGGCGCACTGGGGTCCCATTCTGCTTGCGGGGATGCAGAAGATTCCAGGATTCCAGGATGTGAGCAGCGATGCGCAGAATAACGGCCTGGAGGAGCTGCTCGACTATGACCGCCCCACAGCAGCCAGGCTTGGCATTACACCGCAGTCTTTGGATCAGGCCCTCTCCGGCGCCTTCGGGCAGTCGCAAGTATCCCTTATCTATACGCAATTGAACCAGTATTACGTTGTATTGGAGGCAGCGCCGCCTTACTGGCAGAGTCCCGAAGGGCTCAAGAATATCTACCTCAATGCCGGAGGAAAAGGCATCATTCCGCTTTCCGCTGTCAGTTCGGCGCAAGCAAGCACCGCGCCGCTAGTCATCAATCACACCAGCACCTTCCCGTCGGTCACTGTGTCGTTCAACCTGGCATTGAACATGTCGTTGAGCGACGCCACGCGTATGGTTAGCCAGATGCAGGAGGGGATGAATATGCCGCCAACCGTGCGCGGCTTCTTTGCCGGAACGGCATCGGCGTATCAGACCTCGCTCGCCAGTGAGCCGCTTCTTATAGGCACGGCCTTACTCGCGGTCTACATTGTCCTCGGCGTTCTGTACGAAAGTCTCGTGCACCCTCTCACCATTATCTCCACCCTGCCCTCGGCAAGCGTGGGAGCGATGCTCGCTCTGATGCTTTTCAAAATAGACCTCAGCGTGATCTCGATCATCGGCATCATCCTGCTGATCGGCATTGTGAAGAAGAACGCGATCATGATGATCGACTTTGCCCTGGTTGCGGAGCGCGAGCACGGCAAGACCACAACGGAAGCCATCTTTGAAGCTTGCCAGCTTCGCTTCCGTCCCATTCTGATGACAACGATGGCCGCCCTGTTTGGCGCCCTGCCGCTAGCCTTCGGCACCGGCACCGGTTCCGAACTCAGGCGCCCACTTGGCATCACCATCGTAGGCGGACTGATCGTGAGCCAGATGCTGACTCTCTACACCACGCCCGTCGTCTATCTGTTCTTCGACCGCCTGCGCCTGCGCTTCAGGAGCAAACAAGCAGCGACCCTCTACCATGGAACCGCGGAGGCCTCCTAGCAAAGGGCAATTATGGAGTGTTCGTTATGAAGAGTTCAATCGGGCAATCCCGGCAAGTATCCGCAGCTTTGTGCGCAGCCCATGCCGCGGTGCTGTGCGCCGTGCTGGCTGGATGCAACGTAGGGCCAAAGTATCTTCCACCCACGATGACGGCGCCTGCGGCCTTCAAGGAGTCTCCCGCGCAGTTCAAGGAAACGGATGGATGGACCGTCGCGCAGCCCCAGGATGCAGCTCTCCGCGGCAAATGGTGGGAGATTTACAATGATCCGGACTTGAATGCGCTCGAAGATCAACTCAATATCGACAACCAGAATATCCGGCAGGCTTTCGAGAACTTCATGGAAGCTCGCGCCCTGGTGCGTGAAGCGCGGTCCCAGTATTTTCCCACAGTGGCCGTAGGTCCCTCCTACACCCGGACTCGAACATCTTCCAACGTCGGGTCCACGACGGGCACTGGCTCGACTGGCGGTAAGCAGTCTCAGGTGTTTTCTCTCCCGGGCGATGTTTCATGGGAACCCGATCTCTGGGATAGAGTCCGCAATGCAGTGCGCGCCAGTCAATATACAGCCCAACTGACCGCGGCCGACCTCGAGGTTGAACGGCTGACTGAACAGGCCAGCCTTGCCCAGTACTTCTTTGAGATTCGCGGCCAGGACGCGCTGCAAAAACTTTTCAACGACACGGTGGAAGCCGACAGGAAAGCACTCGAAGTTGTGCGCGCAGCCTATGACACTGGCGTTGGCGACCAGATATCCGTTGTTGAAGCGCAGACAACTCTGGAGAGCGCGCAATCGGCGGCAATCAATATTGGGATTGCACGAGCTCAGTATGAGCATGCGATCGCCATGCTCATCGGCAAGCCGGCCTCGGCGTTCTCCATTCCAGTGCGGCCCATCACGACCGCGCCTCCGCCAATCCCCGTCGGCTTGCCGTCTCAACTGCTCGAACGGCGCCCGGACATCGCTGCCGCAGAACGGAACATGGCCGCTGCTAATGCGCAGATCGGGGTTGCTTATGCAGCCTATTATCCTGCTCTGACGATCTCAGCCACCGGCGGCATGGAAAGTTCAGCCCTCAAGAACCTCCTGGACTGGCCTAGCCGCTTCTGGTCTGTCGGCCCAGCCCTCTCCGAGACGGTTTACGATGGGGGCCTGCGCCGTGCGACGGTCAATCAGTACATAGCCACTTACAATGCAAATCTTGCCACCTATCGCCAGTCCGTACTGACTGCATTCCAGCAGGTTGAAGACTACCTTGCGACGGTTCGCATCCTGTCGCAGCAGATCCGGCGGCAGCAGGAAGCCGTCGACTCCTCTGAGACCTTTGTGAGGCTGGAGTCGGGGCGCTACGAAACCGGCATCGATCCTTACATCGACGTGGTCATAGCGCAAACCACCTTGCTCTCCAACCAGCAATCTCTGGCGGCTCTCGAGGTGCAGGAGATGACGGCGTCGGTGCAACTGATTCAAGCTCTGGGTGGCGGTTGGGACCGGTCGCAATTGCCTACAGCGGCCCAGGTCACGCAGAAGCCGTCGCGGCCGGAGACCACGATTCAGCATTAGATTGCGAGGACTGTCGTTGCACGTGTGGCAACTGGATTATCTTCAGCCCATTCTCATGGATATCTAGGAGATGCTGAGACGGGCAAAGACGGGAATCTTCACCACGTCCAAAATCAAGCCAAACGCGATAGCCGCGGCAAACTCGGAAGCGATGACTGCTATTGGCAATGGCGCCATGGCGATTCCGCGAACCGCCAGCGTTGAGATGATAAGGACATCGGCTACGGAAGAAAGCACGAGCAACAGGCTGGGGCGCAATCCCCAGAGATGTTGGCGCCCGCGAATAACGTAGATGGTGGCTTGGCTGCCAAACACAATACCGACCACGGAAAGGGTTTGGAGTGCTTCGATTCCGAAGTGCAACTCAAATTCTCCGACGGCCAGGATTGTGATAGAGAACGCAAGGAAACAGACTCCAAAAATCACGCCAGCGGCTGTAATCCTGCCGATTTGCCACGAGTTTGGCATCTTCGACGGCCGCACCTTGTCAGTGGTCAGCGACATGGCAAGGAAGTCGCCGGTAATCATCACGATGACCATCAACATCGGAGTTAACACGGCATGTTTAGTCATGACCAGGCCGATCGCGAGCAGCAGGACCTGCACAATTTTTTTCATCACCGAGTTCAGAGTGTAAGTAAGGATGCGTTGAAACGTGATCCTGCCCTCTTTTACAGCGGACACAATGCCGCCGAGGCCAGCTTGTGTGAGAACAACGCCGGCAGCGGATTTGGCCACATCGGTTGCGGTCGAGACGGCAATGCCGATTTGCGCCTGGCGGAGCGCCGGCGCGTCGTTGGCGCCGTCTCCGCACATTCCGACTGCATGGCCGTTCTTCTGGAATGCCTTGACGAGGTCATACTTGCCTTCGGGAAGAACGCCTGCGAAGACCGCGAAATCCGCTGGCTTGACAGCATCGGGAAGCTTGCCGGGCGGGCAGACGGCGCCGTTCAATCCAACTGCGCGAGCGACGATTGCGGCCGTAGCTGGAGCGTCTCCTGTCACCATGACCGTGGCCACTCCGAGGGCATGCAATTCCGAGATGAGAGAGCTGGAGTCGGTCCGCGGCGGGTCGCTGAGGGCGATCATGCCAATGATTTGTGCGGACGCCGTGGGCCCCGCGGCTACTGCCAGAACCCTGAAGCCTTGCTTCTCGAGTTCGTCGGCGATTGCAGACGCAGCAGGCGACGGAGCAGTAAGGGCTACGACCGCGGTGAATGCGCCCTTGATGATTCGCTCTGCGCTTCCTTTCTGATCTGTGACCGCGGCTTCAGAAGTTTTTTTGGCGGAGTCGAACGGCACAAACTTGGACAGCTTTGGCAGATCCGACGCCGGCTGGTGCGAGGCGGCAGCGCGAATCGCTTGATCGACAGGGTCCTGGCCGCCTTCTGAGCTTGCCAGAGCCGCCAATCCGAAAACGTGCGCTTCGTCGAAACCTGGCATGGGGCGAACGCTGGTTACTGAAAGTTCGTTGCGGGTAAGGGTTCCTGTCTTATCCGAGCACAGAACATCGATCGATGCCGCTTCATCTACGGCGGTAAGCCGTGTGGGCAATACACCCAGCTTCGCCAGAGCACGAGCTCCAACCGCGGCAGCAAGGGTGAACGTCGCGGGCAAAGCCACGGGTATGGCCGCGAGGACCGACGTGAGCAACAGGGGAACGATCTCGCTCCATGGCATCGCATGGGTATAGGCGTATGCGCCCATCGCAAGGATTACGAGACCATTGAAGATCGCCAGGTTGCGTACGATCTTGAGCACCGCTGTCTGCTGTGTGCTCACCACATGTGCAGTGCGAACGAGTTCCGCTGTGCGGCCAAATTTTGTGCGGACGCCCGTGGCGGTTACCACGGCTGTTGCCTCGCCGCGCCGCACCAAAGCCCCTGCAAAGGTGTCCACGCCGGGACCGGCTTCAATTGGCAGGGATTCGCCGGTAAGCATAGACTGATCGAGCTCGACCGATCCACTCGTCAGATGCACATCGGCGGCGACCACGCCGCCAAGCGACAGCTTCACCAGATCGCCACACACCAGTTCCGCAGCGGGCACAGTCTTCCATGCGCCATCGCGCTGGACTGAGGCGTTGAGGGCCAGGCGCGACTTCAGAGCCGCCAGGGTAGCTTGGGCCCGGCTCTCCTGCAACCAGGCGAGCGCCGCATTAAAAACCAGCAGAGCGCCGATGACAGCAGCCTCGTAATACTTATGCAACACAAGCTCAAGCACAATGGAGGCTTCGAGCAACCATGGAACCGGCGCCCAGAATTTGGCCAGGGCATCGCGCAGTGGATGAGCCGAGGTATCCGGTGTGGCATTGGGCCCGTCCTTTTCAAGACGGGCTCTGGCCTCATTGCTGGTGAGCCCTTTTGCGGCGACGTCCTGAGCCGGCTTTACGGCCTGGCTGGATGATGCGGGGGTGACAACGCTAGTTACACTCACAATTCAGCCACCTGTGCCACCGCTTTCGCTACCACCATTCCATGGAGCGCCCTGAAGCGGTCCTAACGCCGGACTCAGGCTTGGCCGAGCGCAAAAGAAGAAGGGGACATTGCACGAGCTTGACGACCTTCTCGGCAATCGAGCCGAACACCAACGGATGCCAGCCGGAGATGCCGTGGGTGGAGATTACGACCATGTCGATATGCTCGCGCTCAACCACGTCCATGATGTTCCCGGCTATGTCGTTTCCAACTTCGACGCTGGAAGTCGACTTAACTCCCCTGGCCGCAAGAGCTGCATGGCACTTGGCCAGGTGGAGCTCTGCAAATGTTCTTGCCTCCTGAATGAATTCGGCTTCGGGAACCAGGTCAGGAAGAGTTGTGGTGGGAAACATCGGGATGACGTTGACGAGATAGAGTTCGGCCTGAAAGTGCTGAGCAAGGTCAGCTGCCATTTCCAAAGCTGCCTGGGAGGATGGGCTAAAGTCGATGGGCAACAGGATCTTTGTGGGGATGGGAGAGATAAGTCGAGTTTCAGGCATAGCAATCTCCTCGTCCAGCCATCAAAATGGCTGGAGCTTTATTCTCTTCAATCCTGAGGGCAAAGGCTGTGCTCTTTTGCACACACGACTGGCGGATTCTGCGCGCGACGGGACCGATTTTGTTCGATCGCCTGGCGTCACGGATGCAGGAGAAGACGACTCGCGATAACGTGCAATTATGACCATCCCTGGGGACTTCAATTCTGACAAAATATTTCAAGGCGTAGCTAAACGCAGACATAAGCCATTGACGGCGGCATGTGTGTTGGAGAGATGCGATGCCGATCGGAGGGAATCCCTTGACATCAGCAATGAGGAAATGGAATTCGCAGCCCTGGCACGTCTTCCATGGCGATCCGGCATGCAGGCAGGGTAGCCGGTCGAGCGAGGAGCCTCACAAGGGGAAGATCCGCAGGGCAGTGTGGCTGCTGCTCGGCTCCGCAGTCCTGGCAAGCTTGCCGGTGCCGGCAGGATCGCAATCACTGGCCGCTTTGGGAGACTCTTCCGGCACGGTCGCAACCAGGACCGCAACGCCAATCGACTTTACTTACACGGCACCGACGCAGAAAACAATGGCCAGCAACTACGTCTTCGATGCGTTCGGTCCCTATCCCATTGCGGGCTCAGCGTTGGCGGCCGGCATCAACCAGTTCAGCAACGCGCCTCCAGAGTGGAATCAAGGCGTTGAGGGTTACGCCAAGCGATTTGGGTCGGACTTTGGAATCGTAGCCGTAGGGACCACGACGCGCTATGCGCTTTCAGAAGCCTTCAAGGAAGATGCATTGTACTACCGATGCGAGTGCAGAGGTGTATTTCCGCGGTTGCGCCACGCGGTGATTTCCACCTTGACAGCGCGTCGCGGCGAATACGGCCATCGCGTCTTCTCTTTTCCCGCGCTGGTCGCGCCTTACGCGGGTTCGATGACCGCGGTCTATGGTTGGTACCCCAACCGATTCGGCGCCAAGGATGCATTCCGCATCGGCAACTACAACCTGCTTGCATATGCGGGCGGCAACGTGACCCTCGAGTTCTTCTATAGCGGGCCCCACTCCTTGCTTTCCCGCATGCACATGAACAATACGCACGGCTCACCCGACGCTGGTCCAAATCATTGAGCGACCGCGAATTCACGTCCGTTGCGGGCATGAGCCCTCCGCTTCCGGAGCAGCGGGCCGTGCCCATGCCCTCCGTTCTGAGCTCTGCCACGGGGCTGGCGGGTGGATTCTTTGAGTGGTTTGGGAACCTGGGCATCTTTTCCTGGCAAGTTTTGCGGGCCGCGGTGACGCCGCCGTTTGAATGGCGCGAATTGATTCGACAACTGGACGACGTCGGATCAAAGTCTCTGCCCCTGGTCGCGTTGGCCGGCGCCGCCATCGGCGCTGTACTGTCGATGGAAGCCCGTTCCAGCTTGACTCGATTTGGGGCAAAATCGATGCTTCCCTCGGCTATCGTTTACTCCGTTGTCCTGGAGATGGGCCCAATCATCACCGGTCTGGTGGTAAGTGGGCGCGTGGGCGCGGGCATTGGCGCGGAGTTGGCGTCGATGAAAGTGACCGAGCAGATCGATGCTATCGAGGCATCCGCGATTAACCCTTACAGGCTGCTGGCGGCGACTCGCATTCTGGCTTGCATCCTGATGCTGCCTCTGTTGACCCTCGCCGCGGACGCATGCGGCGTTTTGATGGGCTGGCTCACTCAGACCCTGGCTGAGCCGCAGTCGTTACGCCAGTTCATCGATAACGGCTTTCGCGGGGCGACTTTCAACGACCTGCTACCGCCTACGTTTAAAACCGCGGTGTTTGGCCTGATCATTGGGCTCATCGCGTGCTTTCAGGGAATGCGTACGCGCGGAGGCGCCGAGGGCGTGGGCCGCGCAGCAACCAACTCCGTGGTTCTTGCATCGCTCTTCGTGATCCTGGCCGATGTTGTGCTGGTGAAATTCATTCTCGTTGTCTTCCCATAACCATTGATTCAGGGGTTCGTGAAAAAAAGATGGCCACAGCCTATGACATCGCGATGAAGCCAGGGAACATTGAGGAAGGCGGCAGTGCGCCCGCTGTTACCGTCGAGAATCTGCATAAGTCCTTTGAAAGCCAAAAGGTCTTGAACGGAATTAGCTTGTCGGTAAGCCGGGGAGAAACTCTGGCGGTGCTGGGACGCAGCGGCACAGGCAAAAGCGTATTGCTGAGGCTCATTATCGGCCTCGAAAAGCCCGACTCGGGATCGGTTCGCATCCACGGTCAGGAGACCGCCGGCATGGCTCTGGATCGAATGGGCGAAATCAGGAAGAAGATGGGATTCCTGTTTCAACATGCGGCGCTCTACGATTCGCTCACCGTCGCCGAGAACGTGGCGTTCCCCCTTGAACACCATCGGAGGGACATGTCGAAGGCCGAGCGGGGCGACCGGGTGAAGCACTTGCTGGCCGAGGTGGGAATGGAAGGCAACCTCGACAAAATGCCTTCCGATATCTCAGGTGGAATGCAGAAGCGCGTGGGCCTGGCGCGCGCGTTGGCATTGGAGCCGGAGATTCTCTTGCTCGACGAGCCGACAGCCGGTCTCGACCCCATCAGTTCCGGGGAGATCGACGATTTGGTGCTCAAGCTGCAACGGGAACATCAGATGGCATCCATCGTAGTGACTCACGATCTGCACAGCGCAAAGACGATTGCAGACCGTCTGGCTCTGCTCAATGAGGGCAAGGTGGTGATTGAGGGAAGCTTCGCTGAGCTTCAACAATGCGACATCGGGTTTGTGCAGGAGTTTCTAAAGCAGTCGTAGGAGGTTATATGTCAAGAGCGGCACGGTTGGGAGCTTTTATCGTTGCGACACTGCTAATTCTGGCAGTCGGGGTCTTCATCATCGGGAGCAGGGAGTATATCTTCGGCTCGACTTACCAATTGAAGGCGCAATTCGACAATGTGGCGGGTCTGGCCGCGGGCGCCGATGTTCAGGTGGGCGGGGTTCACAGCGGGACTGTGCGCAGCATCGCTTTGCCGCACCAACCGGGCGAGAAGGTAACCGTGTTCATGGATCTCGACAAGGCGACGCACGAGATCATCAAGCAGGACTCGTTGGCATCGATTGAAACCGAGGGGTTGTTGGGCAACCAGTACCTGGCGATTTCGTTTGGATCAGCCGGGCAAGGCGAGGTGCGCAATGGCGATACGATCGCGAGCCTCCCGCCACTCCAAATGTCGGAGTTGCTCAAGAAGACGAGCGGCATCCTGGACAGCAGCCAGCAAGCCATTCAGAATGCGACATTGGCGACGGCGCACCTGAACTCGGTAAGCGCCAAGATCGATTCCGGCCAGGGAACCGTGGGTGCCCTGGTGAACGACAAAGTGATGTATAACAATCTGGAACAGACTACGGCTGCCCTGCATGACACGATGCTTCAGGCGCAGACAGGAGTGACTGACTTCCAGGAGAATATGGAAGCCCTGAAGCATAACTTCTTCCTAAGCGGGTATTTCAAGAAGCGTGGATACGAAGACTCCGCCGGCCTGGCGGCGAACAAAATTGGCGGGCTCCCGCAGGGTACGCCTGTCAAGACGTTCACCTACCCAGCCAAGCAGCTCTTCGGGGGTCGCGATTCGGCCAAGCTGAAGGACCAGAAATCTCTCAATGCCGGCGGCGAGTTCCTGGCGCAGAATCAATTCGGATTTGCAGTGGTCGTGGCTTCCACTGGCATGGAAGGCGATGCCCAGAAGGACCTTGTGCTTACCGAGGCCAGGGCCATGGTTGTACGCGAGTATCTGGTCGAAAACTTCGGATTCGACGACAGCCAGCTAAAGACGTTGGGAATGGGTAAACAGGCAGGCACGAACCTGGACGCAGATTGGGGTTCGATTCAAATCCTCATCTTCCCAGCGGGAACCCAGATACCAGCCGACAAACCGGCGTCTGCGAGCAGCTCACCTAAAACACAGGCGGACAGCCCGGTTCAGGCCGCCGCTGCGCCAACTCAAAGGCCGTAGCACATGGCGCGATGAGCGCGGGCAGCGAGTATGCGCACGAAGGCTGTCTTCAGTATTGCTTAACAACCATCGGAAATCCGCCGCGGCTGGCCAACTTCGACAATGTTCTCTCGGGTGCGGACAGGTCGCGACATCTTATGAGAAGCATTCGATACACGGCGAAGACAAAGCACTCCGGTGCTCGGTTTACTGGAGAGCTCACTTCCCTGACGCCCTCTGAGGCTTGGCAGCCAGGTGTGCGGGACGGCGGCTAGTTCACAGAATGTCATGCGCATCGATCCGGAACAGGAAGGACGCGCCTGGAATTGGAGCAAACGGAAATGAATCCGCAGCAGTTAAAGGACACCGCACAGGCCCTCGTCGCAGGAGACAAAGGCCTGTTGGCGATGGATGAAAGCACTGGAACCTGCAACACGCGATTCGCCAGCCTTGGGATTCCGCAGACGGTTGAGGCGCGGCGCGCATATCGCGAGTTGATCGTGACTACGCCCGGTCTAAGTGAGTGCATTGGTGGCGCAATACTCTTTGACGAAACGATCCGTCAGCAAAAGAAGGACGGCACTCCTTTTATCAAAGTGCTCATTGAGGCGGGGATCATTCCCGGCATCAAAGTCGACGCAGGAGCCAAGGATCTGGCAGGGCACCTTGGTGAGAAAGTTACTGAAGGTCTGGACGGATTGCGCGACCGCCTTGCTGAATACTTTCGCATGGGCGCCCGTTTTGCCAAATGGCGCGCGGTCATTGCGATCGGCGAAGATGCTCCAAGCTGGGGCTGTATCGATGCCAATGCACACGCATTGGCTCGCTATGCGGCGCTGTGCCAGGAAGCGGGCCTGGTCCCCGTTGTTGAGCCGGAAGTATTGATGGATGGCGAGCATACGCTGGAGCAGTGTTATGAAGTTACTGACGAAGTCCTGCGAACCGTATTCAACGAGCTTTTTGCGCAACGGGTCATGCTGGAAGGAATGATCTTGAAGCCCAACATGGTGCTGCCGGGATTGGCCTGTGCCGGGCAAGCGACCTTGGATGAGGTGGCCGATGCTACAGTGACCTGTCTGTTGCGTGCAGTTCCAGCTGCTGTTCCGGCGATCGCGTTTTTGTCGGGCGGCCAATCCGCTGAACTGGCCTCCGCCCGGTTGAATACAATGAATGTTAGATTCCGCGGCCGGCTGCCGTGGGCGTTGGCGTTCTCGTTTGCTCGCGCTATTCAGCAGCCGGCTTTGGAGATTTGGAAGGGCGAGGGTGCCCACGTGTTGGCGGCACAGCAGGCTTTGTATTACCGGGCTCGCTGCAACCAGGCTGCGCGCCGCGGCGAATACGACGCAGTTATGGAGAAGAGATGACTGGAAGCAAGCACAACCTCGAAGGGAATAGCAGCGACAAGGGTGAGCCCGATCCTGGTCCTTACTGGAAGCGCATGCACCGTGACTGGCGCTTCTGGGTCGGCGCAGTCTTTATGTTTGCGGCTCTCGCAATTTACGTTTTGAGCGGAGACCTGGCGTGGGTTCCGCGCGGCCAACCGCATCAGCCGCCGCCGGCAACTGCCGGGAGATAGCGGGGCCACCAGCTTTCTGAGTCAGCGAGCCATCGCCGGCAAAGCGCCGGCATAGACAACCGTGGTGGCCGCTGTAACATCGATCGAGCGCCAACTGGCGATAGTGAGAGCAGGGTAACAAACAATGAGCGAGATACCTTTGTATCCCTTACGCTTCGAGCCGATCTATCAATACCGGCTGTGGGGCGGCAGGCGTTTGTCCGGCCTGCTCTCCGCGCCGCTGCCGGGTGACGGGCCTATCGGCGAAGCATGGGTGCTCAGCGACCGCGACGATTACCAAAGTCAGGTTGCCAATGGACCGCTCAAAGGGCGGACCATCGGCGAAGCGATAGAACAATTTCGGGAACAACTGATGGGGAAGCTGGCCGCGCGTTTCCGCCGCTTTCCGCTACTCCTCAAGTTTCTCGATGCGCGGGAAATGCTCTCTGTCCAGGTGCATCCCGGCGATGCGCACCCAGACCTGATTCCAGCAGGCGAGACGAGCAAGACCGAAGCATGGGTTGTGATTGACGCAGAGAAAGGAAGCCGCATCTATGCGGGCCTGAAACCTGGCACGACTGCCGATGATCTGCGCCAGTCACTCGTCGACGGGACTTTAGCCGAGCACCTCGTCGGCATCACCCCGAAGCCAGGCGACGGCGTGTTCATTCCGGCTGGAACGGTTCACACTTTGGGCGGCGATGTGGTTGTCTTTGAGGTTCAGCAAGACAGTGACGTGACATACCGCCTCTACGATTGGGGTCACGTTGATGAGGAGACAGGCCAGCCACGGCCACTCCAGGTTGATCAAGCGCTTGCCTGCATCGATTTTGCGGGGCGCGCCGGCGGCTTGGTGGCGCCGGTCGTAGAGATGGTCACGCCCGTGATGCGCGAAAGACTCTTTGACTGCGAACATTTCCTGGTATGGCGCCTGCGGGGAGAAGCGCCGTTTACCGTCGGCGCCTCGGGTGTGCCGTGCGTGCTGGTGTGCATCGACGGCGCGGGCCGAGTGGAGCACGCCGGCGCCACCTATACCGTTGAGAAGGGCGAAGTATGGCTTTTACCCGCGGTGGCCGGGGCGTGTGCTTTTCGGCCGAACAGTGCAGTGAGTTTGTTGGAGATTGCGATACCTGAATAGCTGAGAACAGGTTGCCGGCGAAATGGTTTGCAACGCCGGACACTCTAACTCCACAGCCTGTTCACACTAATCCGAGCGATTATTCGAGATCGCGAGACTTCAGAGTTGCGCGAGACTTCAGAGTTGGAGGAAAATGAAGAAGCTCATCGTTTTTGATCTGGACGGTACACTAGCCGCAAGCAAATCGTCGCTCGATCCCGAAACGTCGGGACTGCTCCACGACCTTCTCGGCATCGTCAAAGTTGCGGTGATTTCCGGTGGGAATTGGCCACAGTTTGAAAAGCAGCTTGTTTCCGGACTTCCCCACGACGAGCGCCTCGCAAATCTGCTTCTGCTGCCTACATGTGGGACAAAGTTCTTTGAATACACGGGGAATTGGAAAGAGATATATTCAGACGATTTGAGCGCGGATCAAAGGGAGACTATCGTCGCCGCCCTGAAAAAGGCCGTCGGGCTTGCCGGCTTTCAGGTCGAGAAGGTGTGGGGGGCGGTGATTGAGGACCGGGGAAGCCAGATAACTTTTTCCGCATTAGGCCAGCAGGCGCCGTTGGAGGAAAAGGAAAAATGGGATCCCGATTTCTCCAAGCGGAAGAAGATCAAAGCGATCCTGGACACTTTGATTCCAGAGTTCTCTGTTCGATTGGGTGGCGCAACATCCATTGACGTCACTAAGCCGGGCATTGACAAAGCCTACGGAATCAAGAAACTGCGAGATATCCTGAGCATTCGATTGGAAGAGATGATTTACATAGGAGACGCATTGTTTCCTGGAGGCAACGACTATCCGGCCGAAGAGGTGGGTGTTGTCTGCATCCCCGTTCGAGACCCCAATGAGACTAAGTTGGTCATCAAAGCAATTGTTGCCTGCTTGGCTCCCGACCGGCAGCCGTGATCTTCCGAGGAGATTCGATGAGTGGACTTCAGTTGCGCCGTCTGGGAACGGTAATGGAACCCGAGCCGGGCAATTCTCAAGAGGTCGAAGGGGTCCTCAATCCGGCTGCCGCTCGAGGCCCTGACGGCAAGCTCTATCTCTTTCCGCGCCTTGCCGCAAAGGGGAATTACTCGCGCATTGGCATTGCACGGGTGCGCTTTAATGAAGCCGGCGATCCGGCAGGGGTCGAGCGGCTTGGCATCGCGCTGGAGCCGACGGCCGATTATGAGTTATGGCCCAACGGCAGCGGCGGGTGCGAGGACCCACGCATCGCGTATGTGGAGCCGCTGCAGCGATATCTTATGACTTACACGGCATGGTCGGCTCGTGGCCCGCGGATTGCACTGGCTGTATCGGAGGATCTCTTCCATTGGAAGCGCTTGGGGCTCGCGTCCTTTGCTTCTTCCGATGGGATCGAATTTGGCAACGTGGACGACAAGGATGCCAGCCTCTTCCCAGCTGTCATTCCCGATCCATCGGAGCAACCGGAACTGGCCATGCTTCACCGGCCGCTCTTTCCGGGCACTCGTGCGCGGGAGACCGCCTGCAAGCCTGCGACCCGTGAGGTGGATATCGAAAGGGAAAGTATCTGGATTTCGTACTGCCGAATGACACCGAACCATAAGCCATTTCACGCCGGCCCATTTACCCTTCATCACCGGCTGGCGGCTCCGGTCTCGCCCTGGGAACGGCTTAAAATCGGCGGCGGCACTCCGCCCATCTTAACCCGGCACGGCTGGATGATCATTTATCACGGTGTTAGCGAGGTAAAGGAGCCTAACAGCGACAGACACCAGTTGTGCTACTCGGCAGGGGTGATGGTGATTTCAAAGGAGCATCCGCTGGTGATTCGCTATCGCTCGGCGGAGCCGGTGTTGACGCCTATTCTGCCGCAAGAGCGTCACGGAACCATCGCCAACGTCGTATTCCCCACGGGCATTGACCGTCGCGACGATCTTGGAACGTCGGATCGCTTCGACGTCTATTATGGGATGGCCGACTACCGGATAGGCGTGGCGCGGCTTGATTTGCCGGATACTCTACCGTCGGAGGGGGTCGCCGATCCGCCGCAAGCAAAGGTGTGACGCTGCGTTGCACCCTGCAGTACGACAGCCAAACGACGCCAACATACTTGCGCCTGGAACCGCCGCGTCAACGGCAACAAGACCAAGATTCAGTGGAGGTTCACACGTCGCCACGCACGACGCACGCTACACTGAACAACAGTAGTGTCCGGCTAAAATCGGATCATTCGCTGTAACCATCACATATTAGATGCGATAGCTGATAACTCTCATTTTTCGATTTGAAATTGAAGGCAGCAGGATCGGGTGCCGGCCTTGATTGGCC
>Ga0224554_1000263_pt1 | contig 47328 bp, 39 predicted proteins | sample 714S22024metaG_FD_180666 | JGI IMG/M metagenome (GOLD analysis project Ga0224554, IMG submission 180666) | Peat soil microbial communities from Stordalen Mire, Sweden - 717 S2 20-24 | ecosystem: Environmental > Terrestrial > Soil > Wetlands > Peat | place: Sweden: Norrbotten County, Stordalen... | reverse complement strand
TGAGTCTCTGTGCCCTTGCGGGCCGGGCGCAGGTGATCCCGCCCGCCGCGCAGAATCGCTCCATCATCACGACCGATGCGGTGCAATATCTTTTCCCCGAGCAGGTGAGCGTTCCCGCCGGCAAGCCGAGCCCGGTCACGCTGCATTTCCGCGTTGCGCAGGGGCTGCACATCAACTCGCACACGCCGAGCGACGAGTTTCTGATCCCGACGGATTTCTCCATCCCCGACGGCATAGGCGTGCGGCTTGGAGCTGCCACTTATCCGCCCGGCACCATCATCTTGCTGGCCTTCGATCCCAAAACAAAACTCAGCGTCTACACCGGCGAGTTCGACATTCAGGCGCGCATCATTGCAACGCCGGGCAATCATCTCGTTCAGGGCAAGCTCCACTACCAGGCTTGCGACCAGAACCAGTGCATGCCGCCCAAGACCATCAGCGTGCCGATCGACGTGATTGGGAAATAGATTAAGGAAACCCATGGCCGGTGGACCAACCTCCGGCAACCTTGCGGGCTCAACCATCGGTCATTGCGTCGAGCCATTGTCGTCGGCGGGCAAAAACTGATAGCTCACAAAGGCAAAGTGCGCGCCATCGGGCGCCCAGTTGGATACGTTGTCAGTTCCGGACCCACCCACAATCTCGACCAGGTCGCGGATCTTTCCGTCGGCAGCATTGAGAATGCGCAAGGTCACGTCCTTGTTGGCGGCGTGATTGGTTACATCCTTGTCGTAGGAGAGGATCAGGATCGATTTTCCGTCCGGCGAGGGATGCGGCGTCCAGTTGCGCTTCTCGTCAAACGTCACCTGCTCGGGAGCGCTGCCATCGGCCCGCATGCGCCAGATTTGCATTCCGCCTGCGCGGTCGGAGTTGAAATAAATCCACTGGCCATCGGGCGAAAAATCCGGATCGTCGCTGATGCCGGTCCCCGTTGTCAGCGCAGTCTCCGCTCCGCCGTCGATCGAAATGGAATAAATGTTTCCCGAACCGTGGCTGGGCCGCGTAAACAGAATCGTCTTCCCATCCGGCGACCAGCTATGGAAGTAAGAGTCGGGATTGGCAGTCACCATGCGCGGCGCGCCGCCCGTTGCAGGCACGATGGCGCCTGCGGCGGGAACAATGGCGCCTGCGGCGGGAACAATGGCGCCTGCGGCGGGAACAATATAGACGCGCCGCCCGGGATGGTCAGGCGTGGTGCAGGTCATCGCGAGCCATTTGCCGTCGGGAGAGAGACCGTGGCTGCCGGTGCAGTCGCTGGCATTGCCGATGTCGATCGGCGTGGCCGCAGCAAGCGAGCCATCGCCTTCGCCCGCAGGCACGCTCCACAGCTTGCCCGCGCGATTGAAGATCAGCGTCTTGCCGTCGCGGCTCCAGTTGGGCGCTTCCATCTGTCCCTTGCCGGTCTGGATCACGAAGGCCATGCGCGCATTGTTGTCGATGGCGATGGTCTGGAGAGTGCTGTAGAGCGCCATGGGCGCCGGTGTTGACGTGGGTGTCGCCGCGGGTGTTGCTGAAGCCGCAGGCGCGGATGTTATTGGTGCCGTCAACGGCTCAAGTTCCACATGCGCGAAGGTGGCCTGCTCCACCGCGTCTTTGTTGTGCGCGCAGACTCCGAGGCCGGCGTAGAAATCCCCGTCGAAGTGCAGTTTGATGGACGCTCCCACCTGGTGCAGCGGCTCGCCATGCGCGCTCAGAAAGAGCGTGATGGTGTCGCCGCGTTTTTCAAGCCGCAACCGCTGCGGCGCGCCGATGTTGAAGGCGATGTCCTGCGTGGTGTCGCCCTTGTTGCGCCGGTATTGCAGTGCCGTTTCACCGGAGCCGTGAATCGCCGCGTCGGCGTACATCGCGTCGGGGTCGAGCGTCTGCCGGAACATCAGAAGCGCTTTGCGATGAGGACTCGCGGTGGGGCCGGCGTCGCCCAGCTTCACGTCGGCGGTCAACGAGACATCGCCCGAGACCTTCTTCCATACGAAGTGGAATGCATCGACGTTGACCCACAGATTCGCGCCGGCGGAGCGAACGGTGTAAACGCCGGATGCGGAGTCGAAGGTCGCAACTCCCGGCGGCACGACGCTCCCCACATCGGACTGATTCTCAAAGATGCCCAGTCCGCTGCCGGCTGTTTGCGCGGCCGCAATGCCCAACCCGACTAATCCAAACCCCAGCGCGGTAACTGCCGCAGCTCGTCCTGCGATTTTCATGTTCCGATGCACGATGAGTCTCTCCCTTGTGGACGGAACCACTCTAAGGCAAGATGGCGGCTGTGAGCCAGCAAGCCTCAGGCAGAGTGGGACAGGACACGGCTCGCGGTTCTCAAAAAGGGCAAATCGCGGTAAGATTGTCTTACCATGCAGACCAAGGTCTCCACCAAAGGCCAGATTGTGATTCCGGGACCGCTGCGCCGTAGGCTGGATATCCGCGCCGGCGACTCGCTCGACATCTCCGTCGAGAAGGATCGCATCGTGATGACAGCCCCAAAGAGATCGAGGAAGCGCTTCAAGGCCAGAATCATTAAAGACCCCATCACGGGTTTTCCGGTGATTGACGCAGGTCCCGATGCGCCGATTCTGACCAGTGAGTTGGTACGGGAGTTGCTTAAAGACTTTCCATGAGATACCTTCTGGACGTCAGCGCGCTCGTCGCCTATGGGTTCAGGCGGCATGATTTCCATGATCGGGTTGGCGCCTGGATTCGTTCCCGAAGGAGCGATCGTTTTCTGACCTGCTCCATCACCGAGCTTGGATTCGTTCGGGTGCTGGGGAATGTTCGCGCCTATGGCATGGACGTGGCGCACGCAAAATCTCTGTTGCAGGAACTGAAGGCGTGGAAAACTTTTCCGCTCGAATTCCTGCCTGACGGCAACGACATCTCCGCTCTTCCCGCGTGGGTAAAATCTTCAGCGCAGACCACAGACGGACATTTGGTGCAACTAGCAAGCGCCAATGGAGCGGTTCTGGCCACGCTGGATGAGGGAATTCCAGGGGCGTTTCTGATTCCGTAGGAGAGTGTCGTGGATTCCCAGGCCCCAGAAGCGAGAGCTTGGGAAAGCACAACATCCATGCGAGCGAATAGCACGCGTCTGCCCCACCGCAGGTGGCTAGTTTCCAGCCTTCTTCTCGATCTTGGCCCAGGAATCTTTCAGCGCCAGCGTCCGGTTGAACACTAACTTGCCCGCCGACGAGTCCGGATCCAGACAAAAATAGCCGACGCGCTCGAACTGGAAGCGGTCCTCGAGCTTGGCGTTTGCGAGCGACGGCTCAAGCTTCGCGCCCGTCAGGATCTCCAACGAGTTGGGATTGAGATTGTCGAGCACGTCCTGGCCTTCTTCCAGGTCGTAGGGATCGGCCTTGGTGAAGAGCTTGTCGTAAAGGCGTATCTCGGCGGAGATGGCGTGTGCGGCCGAAACCCAATGCATGGTGGACTTGACCTTGCGGCCGTCGGGCGAGTTGCCGCCGCGGCTCGCCGGATCGTAGGTGCAGTGCACCTCGACTACGTTGCCCTGCGCATCTTTTACCACGCTTTTGGCGGTAACGAAGTAGGCGTTGCGCAGGCGAACTTCCTTGCCGGGCGACAAGCGGTAGTACTTGGGCGGAGGAACCTCGCGAAAATCGTCGTGCTCAATATAAAGCTCGCGCGAGAATGGCACCTGGCGCGTTCCGGCCGATGGGTCTTCAGGGTTGTTGGCCACCTCAACGAATTCGGCAATATTGGTATTGGGGCCCTCGGGGTAGTTGTCGACGACCAGCTTGAGCGGGTGCAGCACCGCCATGGCGCGGCGGGCGCGGTGGTTCAGGTCGTCGCGTTGAAAATGCTCGAGCATCTCAACGTCAGTGCTGCCGTTGGTCCGCGAGGCGCCAATCGCGGCGCAAAAGGCACGGATGGCTTCAGGCGTGAATCCGCGGCGGCGAAGGCCGGAGAGGGTGGGCATACGCGGATCGTCCCAGGCGTTCACACGCTTTTCCGTCACCAGCTGCAGCAGCTTGCGTTTAGAAAGCAGCGTAAAGGTCAGGTTGAGCCGGTCGAATTCAATTTGCTCGGACGGAAAAATTCCAAGCTGGGCAATATACCACTTGTAGAGCGGCTGGTGGTCGGCGAACTCCAGCGTGCACATGGAGTGCGTCACGTGCTCAATCGAGTCCGACTGGCCGTGCGCAAAGTCGTACATGGGATAGATGCACCACTCGTCGCCGGTGCGGTGGTGCGTGGCGTGGAGAATGCGGTACATCACAGGATCGCGCAGGTTCAGGTTGGGCGACGCCATGTCGATCTTGGCGCGCAGCACGCGCGAGCCGTCGGGGAACTCGCCGGATTTCATTCGTTGAAACAGGTCTAGATTTTCCCCAACTGTCCGGTCGCGATAAGGACTGTCCGTGCCGGGTTCAATCAGCGTGCCGCGGTGCTGGCGAATCTCATCGGCCGTGAGGTCGTCAACGTAAGCCTTGCCGGCCTCGACGAGCTTCAGCGCCCACTCGTAGAGCTGGCCGAAATAATCTGACGCGTAGCAGAGGCGATCCCAATCGAAGCCCAGCCAGCGCACGTCCTTCTTAATCGATTCAACGTACTCCGTTTCTTCCTTCTCGGGATTGGTGTCGTCGAAGCGCAGGTTAGTCTTGCCGCCGAAATCATCGGCGAGACCGAAGTCAATGCAAATTGCCTTGGCGTGGCCAATGTGGAGGTAGCCGTTGGGCTCGGGTGGAAAGCGCGTCTGCACAACTGCGTCGCCGTACTTCTTAGTGCGCACATCCTCGGCGATCTGATCGCGCAGGAAGTTGGAGGGAGTACGTTCGTCCTGGATTTCCGTATGTGAGTCAGTCATTCCTGCCAATCCTAAGTTCCAAGCATTAATCTGCAGCAATCGCTTTGCCTAAACGCAGTAGCCGCGCCCCAACGAGGAAGAACCAGAGCGTCACTCCCAACGCGTTCGCCATCACCAGCGGAAAGAAGCCCGTCAACGACAGCAGCCCGAACACCCCCGCAATCACTCCGGTCCAGGCGCTGGCCTTCCCGAACCGTGCCTTAATCATCACGATGCTCGCCAACAGAACGCCTAGCGATGGAATCGCGATGATGTAAAAGGTCAGCAGCGGCGTCGCATAAATCGAAGCGGCATATTCGGCCGCAGCCAGATAGGCGAGCCGATGCGCCTCGTCGACAGCGTGGGAGTAGTTTTGGAAGAGCGCCAGTAGAGCAGCGTGATGCGTCCAGGTGACCGCCAGATCGAGAACCACAAACAGATGCAGGCAGGCTACGGTCGCCAGCATCAGATTCCTTCCGGCCTTGCGCAAGGCGGTCCATAGCGCCCATGCGACCGGCAAATAAAGCAGATCGGTGACCACCATAAGCCAGAGAATCACCCACCACGCCGTTGTTTTACCCGGCACGTAGCGGAACCAGGCCTCGCCAGTCACCGGCGGCGCGCCCACCCATGCGAAGAGCGGGATAGTCGCCAGGTAGCCGATCGCCAAAAGCAGCGCCGCAATCCCGCCCCAGCGATAGCGCTGCTTCTCTTCACAAGCATTCAAATCGTTCATGCGAATTCCCTATTGTTTCACCCGCAGAGGCTCTGCTCAAACCAGCGATTGAAGGTTCTTTTCCGCCTCGCGGATGCGCTCGAGGCATACCTCGCGGCCGAGGACAACCATGGTTTCAAAAAGCGGCGGCGCGTTCTTGCGTCCACAAACGGCCACGCGAATCGGCTGGAAGGCTTGCCCAGCCTTTAAGCCAAGTCGATCTGCGGCAGAACGGAGAGCCTTGTCGAGCGAATCGTGGTCGAAGGCGGTCGCCGACAAAACCTCCAGCGCGGTTTCGAGAACTCGGCGCGCCATAGCGGCATCACCATTTTTCGGTATCAGCTCGGCCGGGTCGTACGGAGGAAGTTTGTCGAGGAAGAAAAAGTCGGCTGCGGGCACTGCATCGCGCAGCAGCTTGATGCGCTCGCGAATGAGCGGCGTGACGGCTTCCAGCCTTCCGGGTTTGGACGATAGCCTGCAGCGTTAAAGAACGGCTGCAGATCGCGGCTGAGCTCCTCCATCGGCAACGCGCGGATGTGCTCGGCGTTGAGCCAGACAGCTTTTGCGTCAAAAGGATCTTCCTCAGTAAAGTTGATGACCGCATTGGCGCGATTGACGCCCTCAAGCGTGAACAGGTCGCGAATCTCATCCAAAGCGAGAAACTCCCGGTCGTTCTTGGGCGACCAACCCAACAGGCAGAGAAAGTTGACGAAGGCCTGTGGCAGAAAGCCCGCATCGCGATAGGTGGTTACGCTCACGACAGGACCGTGCTTGCGCTTGGAAAGTTTGGCGCCATCGGGTGCGACGAGCAGCGGCAGGTGCGCAAAATGCGGCGGCTGCGCGCCGAGGCCCTCGAAAATCAGCAGGTGCTTGAAGGTGTTGGTCAGGTGATCCTGGCCGCGGATGATGTGACTGATGCGCAGATCGGCATCGTCGACGCAAGAAGCAAGATGATACGTCGGCATTCCATCAGACCGCAGCAGCGCAAAGTCTTCCACCTCGTCGGCCAGCTTTTGCTGCGCACCGTAAACGCCGTCGACAAAATGCAACGTCCGGCCTTCATCGCGCGGAACGCGATAGCGGAGCGCGAAAGGCTCGCCACTGGCGGCGCGGCGGTCACTTTCTTCGCGCGAAAGTTCGCGCATGCCGGGATTGAACAGCCATGCGCCCTGCGCGGAAGAATGTTCTTCGTCTGTCGCATGCGCCGGCGTGAAGTCGCGATAGGCAAGGCCCTTGGCAAAGATGGCCTCGGCCTGCCGCCGGTGAAGGTCGAGGCGCTCGGATTGCTTGTACTCTTCGTCCCAGTCGAGGCCCAGCCAGCGCAGCCCTTCAAAGATCGACTGCACGCTGGCGTCGGTGTTGCGCTCGACGTCTGTGTCGTCCAGGCGCAGCACCATCGTGCCGTGATTGTGGCGCGCGTAGAGCCAATTGAAGATAAACGTCCGCGCGCTGCCCACATGCAGGAAGCCGGTGGGCGAAGGCGCAAATCGAACGCGCGGAGTGGCAGCGACGGAGGAGTTGGGATCAGGCATCGTGTCGTTTCGTTTACCTTCACGATGCTATCGCAAGGGTCTCCGGCAGTGTTCAGCGTCTCACTGCTGCGGCGGCAGTTGCGGCGGCAGCGGCGGTTGCGGGTACGGCGGCGGATACCCCAACTGCGGCACGGGAACGACCTTCCATTGTGCAAAGGCCAGCACGTAGATCAGGATCAGATTGCCCATCGGGACAATGTTCAGGAGCGAAAGCCAGGGCGAGAAGCCGGCCTTCTTGCAGATGAACCAGAAGGGAACGATGACGATCGCGAGGCAAACCAGAATGATGAGCGGCAGGATCGCCATCATGGCCACGACGATGTGCTGAATCTGATCCGGGTCGATTCCCTGTTGCAGCATGAACGCAAGATTGAACATAGCAACGCTCCAATGCGGAATTGGGTTCGCAGCCAAGGTACCGCTAAACCCATGAATCTTCAATAAAAATCGGCGAAGCCAGGACTTCGGCGCGGGGCCGACCTTCCTTCCTGAGTTGGCGCCAGCACTAAGTATCACGACCTTGACCAACTCGACCAACTCGCGATTTGGCGCCAAAATGAAATGGGAGGACTGGCGCTTGACCAACTTGACCAACACGGCCGATTTGGCGCAGAATGAGCTGAAGGGAGCCGGGCAATGGCCGCAAATTCTATTCCGAAGCCGAAGAAGCTGGCGAAGCCGCTGCAGGTGAATCTTTACGAGGCGAAAACACAGCTTTCCAGCCTCGTGGAGCGGGCCGCCAAGGGCGAGGAGATCGTGATTGCCAAAGCCGGCAAGCCGATGGCGCGGTTGGTGCCGCCTTCGACAGCGAGCCAGTCGCCGCGCACGCCGGGCAAAAACTTTATGGGCATCACGTATATCGCGGAAGATTTCGACGCGCCGCTCTCGGAAGAAGAGCTAAAAGAATGGGGCCTGTAGCTTTTGAAAATGCTGCTTGATACGCGCGTATTTCTCTGGTGGCAGGCAGACGACGGTCGTCTGCCTGCTCATCTGCATGCTGCGATCTGTTCGCCCGTGAATCAGGTTCATGTGAGCGCCGCTTCGGTGTGGGAGATCGCGATCAAGCGCGCTTCCGGCAAGTTGGTCTTTCGCGCCTCGGCGGTCAAGGCAATTGAGAAACATAATTTCACAGCGCTTTCGATCACAGCGGAACACGCCGAGTGGGCCGGCTCGCTTCCCGCGCTGCACCGGGACCCCTTCGACCGTCTGCTTGTGGCGCAGGCGAATCTTGAGGGATTGACGCTGCTCACAGTTGACGATCAAATCCTGCGCTACCAGGTTCCGCATTTGTAGTCGCCGCGCGGTCTGGACACGCGATCGCTCTACGTAATGTCTTCCGTGTCGTAAACCGGCGTAATCGTCCGCTTCTTGGGCACGCCGTGCACTGAACTCAGCAGGTCCTCGACAACATCCTCAAGCTGGCGCTGGCTTTCGACCACTTCGCTCATGCTCTTCAGTTCCTCCGGTTCCTGCACGCGCTCCACAAGCGCCACGGCGTGGCACTGGGCTACGTGATCCAGGTTCAGGCCCTCGGGCGTTTTGGCCTTGATGCTCACCTGATCGATGCTCACACCGAGAAGATCGGCGACCCGCGAGCTCATTTCACCCGCGATGGGCCCGATTTTGGGCGCGGCAAGGACCAGCGTTGTGTCGATGTTGACGATGCCGTAGCCCGCATGCTGCAGCTCTTCCAGAGCCAGGTTGAGAAAGATGGCGGAGTCGGCGTCTTTCCAGCGCGGATCGTCCGGCGGGAAATAGCTGCCAATGTCGCCGGCGGCCACGGCGCCCAGCAGCGCATCGGTAATGGCGTGGAGCAGCACGTCGCCGTCGGAGTGGCCGGCCAGGCCTTCGGGATGGTCGAGCGTCATGCCGCCAAGGCGCAAGGGCACACCGGGCTTGAATTCGTGCGAGTCATAGCCAAATCCGATGCGTGTGTCCATCATTTCCGTACCTGCCTCAGGCGCGTGGCTCTCCGAAGTTGCTCTTTTCGCCGCAGCGGCCGCGATCCGGCGACTCGATCGGGGCTTCTTTAGCGCACGCCCCCTGCTTTAGTGCGATCGCTGCTGCAGATAGAACTCGGCCAGCGCCAGGTCGCCCGGCTGCGTAATCTTCAGATTAACCTGAGAACCGTGCACCACGGCTACCGGAATTCCCGCGCGCTCGGCCAGCGAAGCCTCGTCGGTGCCCACAAATCCGTCGGCATTGGCCTCGGCAAAGGCGCGCTGCAGCAGTCCAAAGCGAAAGCCCTGCGGCGTTTGCGCCTGCACCACAAATTCGCGCGGAATGGTCGCCGTCACCAGCGCTCCGTGCGCGGTTCGTTCCACCTGCTTGATGGTGTCAGTCGCCGGCATGCCCACGATGGCCGCGCCGTACTCGGCCACTGCGTCGATGGTTCGCTCGATAGTAGCTGCGTCGATCAGCGGCCGCACCGCGTCGTGGACCAGCACAATGTCATCCGGCTCCGCCGGCAGCGCATCGAGAGCGTTCGCCACCGATTCCTGGCGCTTTTCGCCGCCTTCGACCACATGGACGCGTCCGGCGAATCCGTACTCGGCCACCTGGGCCTCCGCGCGCTCCATCTCCGGCTTGCGCACAGCCACGTAGACTGCTGTCACCCGCGGCACCGCCGCAAAGGTACGCAGTGAGTGAATCAGGATGGGCACGCCGCCCAGCGCCAGAAACTGCTTCGGCTGCGGGCTGGGTTGCGGGCCGGCCATCCGCGTGCCCAGCCCGGCAGCGGGAACAATGACAAAGACTTGCATAACTCCGGGAGTATAGCACCGCGCAAGGTTTCAGATTTCAGGCGGCTCCGTGTGCATCATCTCGTTCGTCGCGTGAAAACCGAAGCGCTCATAGATTTGCCGTCCCGCTTGCGAGCTATGCAGCGTGACCACGCGGATTCCCCGCCGGCGCGCTTCGGCCATCGACCGCTCAACGAGTTCATGCGCCAACCCGCGCTTTCGGTATTCCGGTTCGACATACACGTTTAGCAGATACCCACGCAGCTCGCCTTCTGGATCGAATGGATGTGGCGGCCAGTCGAGAATCAAAAGACTGGCCGATGCCACCGGCCGACCCGCGTCGATCGCGATCCATCCGTAGTATTTGCCTCCGCGAATCATGCGCTCCGTCCACGTAACCGAGCGAAGCTCCAGCGCATCCAGAAGGGATTCGTCAAGCGTGTCAATCTCTGCGAACATTGCCCGGCGGTGCGCTGCAATGAGAGCGGCATCGTTTGATTCAGCCGTACGGATTTCCATATCGAGCCAGTATAAAGGCGCGTCGCTGTGCGAATGATCGTGAGTGTTGCGGAATTTTGCGCTGTGCGGCACAATCCAGCGCCGTTCGGCCGTATCCCAACCTCGTAAAATCGTTGCGTGGGTTCCACGAAGCCTCCATCTCTGCCTCTCGACACCGCCCTGCTCAAGCCCGGCATGCGCCTGGCCGTGGCGCTCTCCGGCGGTGCAGATTCGGTGGCGCTCCTGCGAATTCTTGCGGCGCGCAGCAGGGAACTGGGACTCGCGCTCCACGCCGCTCATCTGCACCACGGATTGCGCGGCGCGGAGGCCGACGCCGACCTGGAGTTTTGCCGCGCGCTCGCTGCGAAGTTGGGCCTTCCGTTTCACGAGGCGCGCGTCGACACCCACCAGGAAGCGCAGGCCAACCTTAAATCCGGCAAAGCCGCCGAGACCATCGAAGAAGCTGCGCGCCGCCTGCGCTACCAGTGGTTCCGGCAGCTCATGTCTTCGGGCGAACTCGACGCAATCGCGACAGCGCACACGCTCGACGACCAGGCCGAAACGGTCCTGGCCAAGTTTCTGCGCGGGGCGTGGACGGAAGGTTTATCGGGAATCCATCCGAAACTTGAAGGCCCGGAGGGCGGGGGCAGCATCATTCGCCCGCTGCTGGGCGCTACCCACGCTGAGATCGAGACCTACCTGCGCGAGCTTGGCCAGGATTGGCGCGAGGACTCGTCGAATCGCAATCTGACCTTCACCCGCAATCGCATCCGCCACGAGCTGCTGCCGCTGCTCGAGAGCTGGAATCCCCGGCTGCGCGAGCACATGGCTCAGATGGCCGCGTTGGCCCTCGACGAAGAAGCGTGGTGGCAGGCTGAACTCGCCCGCCTCGCGCCGCAGTTGCTGCTGCCGGGGCGTCCGGTACGCGGGGGCGGCCGCGCTGCCGGTGCCGGCCTCGATTCCGGCCTGGCAATCGAAGTTACCCGTCTGGCCGGGCTCGCTCCCGCGCTCGAAAGGCGGCTCATTCGCTACGCTGCCGCAAAGTTCGGCGCCGCGCTAGACTTCACCGCGACTGAAGCTCTGCGATCGCTCGCGCTCACCGGTCGCGCCGGCCAAAAGCTGGCCCTGCCGCACGGTCTGCGCGCCGAAAGAACCGCCCGCGAGCTGCGCCTGACGACCCACCTCGAATCTGCTCCAAAAGGTAAAAGCGCGGGAGCGCCCTACACAGCCGCAATCCCGGGTGAGATCGATGCGCCGGCCTTCGGGCTCCGGCTCCGCATCGAGATTCGCAACGCCGCGTCGGCCCGCGGAACCCCGAACGGCCGCAGTGGTCCAGCCGGGAAGACGGCTATCCTGCGCGACTGGAAGCCGGGCGATCGCGTGAGGCTTCGCCATTCATCCGGCCCGCGCAAAGTGAAGGAAGTGCTGGAACGTCTGCGGGTTACCGGAACCGACCGGGAAGTCTGGCCGATCCTCGAAATCGGCGGGCAAATCGTCTGGATGCGCGGCGTGGAATTGGAGCCGGACCCGGAATTCGTGATTTCGGCGACTTTTGAGGTCCGCCAGTAGCCCCGAATCGCCACGGCGCTAAGGCCGCAAGGCCGTTGACGATCCGAATCCTGCCCCTTTCGTAGCATGGATGCACCTCCAACTTCCACTGCCCCGGGAGTACAATCGGATTACTGCTTCTAAGGCGGCGTGCGATCCGTGTCCCCTCAGAGGCGCTGTGTAGTTTTTGCCACTTTGTTGGGCCGCGGGACGTCTAAGAAAGTGGTCTTTGGCCAGGGATTGATCGTTGGAGGTCGCGGTAGCTGTTTCGGCTTCACCGCGAAAAGGAGACGTTGGTGAACTCGAGCGTTAAAACCATAATGTTTTGGCTTTTTATCCTCATCTGCCTCGTGCTGTTGTGGGGCGTGGTCGAGAGAAGCACCGGCATGGCGAAGGAGCCGGAATACTCCTATTCCGACCTCTATGACAAAGTGGTCAACAATCAGGTAAGCGACGTCGCCATCCAGGGCAACGAGCTGCACGGCCACCTCAAGGTCTCGCCCAAAGACGAGTTCCACACCACTCTGCCGCCCAACTACGAAGACCTGCTGAAAGCCATGGTAACGGCCAAGGTGGTCTGCAACATCAAGCCCGAGCAGAGCAACATCCTGATCCCTCTCCTCATTAACGCGGGCCCGTTTGTGCTGCTGATTGCCGTGTGGTTCTTTATGCTGCGGCAGATGCAATCGGGCGGCAACAAGGCATTGTCGTTCGGCAAGAGCCGCGCGCGCCTGCTCTCCATGCAGCAAAAGAAGGTCACGTTCAAAGACGTGGCCGGCGTGGATGAGGCCAAGGAAGAGCTGAAGGAGATCATCGAGTACCTGCGCGAGCCGCAGAAGTTTCAAAAGCTGGGCGGCCGCATTCCCAAGGGTGTGCTGCTCGTCGGGCCTCCGGGAACCGGCAAAACGCTTCTGGCGCGTGCCGTGGCCGGCGAGGCCAACGTTCCCTTCTTCTCCATCTCTGGCTCAGACTTCGTTGAGATGTTCGTCGGCGTGGGCGCAAGCCGCGTGCGCGACCTGTTTGAGCAGGGCAAGAAGAACGCGCCCTGCATCATCTTTATCGACGAAATCGACGCAGTCGGACGCCATCGCGGCGCAGGCCTGGGCGGCGGACACGATGAGCGCGAGCAGACGCTGAATCAGTTGCTCGTCGAGATGGACGGCTTCGAATCGAACGATGGCGTGATCCTAGTGGCGGCGACCAACCGCCCCGACGTGCTCGACCCCGCGCTGCTGCGGCCTGGCCGCTTTGACCGGCGCGTAGTCGTTGGCCTGCCCGACATTCGCGGGCGCGAGGAAATCCTCAAGGTGCACGTCAAGAAAGTTCCCGTTTCCGACGACACGAATTTGAATGTGCTCGCGCGCGGAACGCCGGGCTTTTCCGGAGCCGATCTGGCCAACATGGTGAACGAAGCGGCGCTGAATGCGGCGCGCTTGAACCGCAAGCAAGTCACCATGTACGACTTTGAGCTGGCCAAGGACAAAGTCCTCATGGGCGCAGAGCGCAAATCCATGATCCTGAGCGACGAGGAGAAGCGCGTAACTGCGTATCACGAGGCCGGCCACGCGCTGGTTTCGCTCAAGCGCGACAACTCCGACCCGGTGCACAAGGTCACCATTATTCCTCGCGGCATGGCGCTGGGCGTCACCGTTCATCTGCCCGACGACCGGCACAACTATACCCGCGAATACCTCGAGACACGGCTGGCCATGCTTTACGGAGGCCGCGTGGCCGAGGAGATCTTTCTCAACCAGATGTCCACCGGCGCGGGCAACGACATTGAGCGCGCCACGGAACTGGCGCGCTCCATGGTCTGCGAGTACGGCATGAGCCGCCTGGGCCCGCTCACCTTCGGCAAGAAGGAAGAGCAGATCTTCCTGGGCCGCGAGATTGCGCAGCATCGCGATTTCAGCGAGGAGACGGCTCGGCAGATCGACCTCGAAGTTCGCCGCCTCATCGATGAGGCCTACCAGTCGGCGCATAACCTGGTGGAAGCGAATTCTGACGCCATGCACCGCATTGCCGCCGCATTGCTGGAGCGCGAGACGATCGACGCTGAGGAACTGCAGCTTCTACTCGAGGGCAAGGCGCTGCCGCAGATGCGGTCATCGCTGGCCGGAGGGGGCGATGACGGCACTCCTCAGCAGGTTCTCAAGCCGGAAGGCCGCGGAACTGGTTCTGGCGGCGGCCTACCCGAGGGCTCGCCTTCGCCTGCGTAAAAGGGAAGTTCATCGTTCGCGGTTCATAGTTCACAGAAGGGCTGCTCTTCGGAGCGGCCCTTTTGCGCTTCCGAATGCCCTTCTTGCATTTACATTGTGCGCACATTCATGTACACTTGTTGTGATGACAAGAAGGGATGTCCTCCATGGGTACTGCTACGGCCACGCGCAAACTGCGCGCCGAGAATATTAACCTTCGGGCGACTCGGAGCCAAAAGGTATTAATCGATCGAGCAGCCTCCGCCCTTGGCCGCAATCGCTCCGATTTCATGCTCGAGGCCGCATGCTTGGAGGCGGAGTCGGTGTTGCTCGATCGGCGTTATTTTGCCCTGCCCGAGGAAGAATTCAAGCGATTTATGGCGATGCTGGATAAGCCAGCTGCTCCTAATCCGCGCCTGGAGCGATTGTTGAGGACCAAGGCGCCGTGGGAAAAATAGAGCATGATCGCATTCAGTTCTCCCCTCCGGAGAAATTAAGCCGCTCTCACGATCCATCGCAGTTTGAATGCGGAGAACCCGCTCTCGACACCTGGCTTAAGCGCCGCGCGCTTCAAAATGAAGAAAGCGCCGCCTCGCGAACCTATGTTGTGCTAGCGGGAGATCAGCTCGCCGGATACTATGCTCTTGCGGCCGGCGCCATAGCGCACGCGGGCGCGGCGGGAAGGGTCAAGCGAAACATGCCCGATCCCGTGCCCGTCATCATTATCGGCAGGCTCGCGATCGCATCGAGGTTTCAAGGCCATGGACTCGGGAAGGCGCTTCTGAGGGATGCTGTTCTTCGCACCCTTCGAGCCGCCGAAATCGCCGGCATTCGCGCCATTCTCGTACACGCGATTTCCGAAGCGGCGAAATGCTTTTACGAAAAGCATGGGTTTGTGCAGTCGCCGGCCGACCGTATGACGCTGATGATCAATGTTGCCGAAGCAGCGAGGATTTTCGCCAGAAAGTAGAATGCCCCTTCCTCCTCACGCGCTTCGCATATAATTCAGCCGCAGGCGAAAACCCGGTCGCTTCAAGAATTTAACTTGAGAGTGCGGACGGCTTCGTCGCTTCCCATCAAGAATGCAGACAGGAGCACTCCGCATGAACGCCGCCGTTCGCAGTCCCGTTTGTTTCGCCCGCCCTTTCTTGCTTTTGCCGCTTGTCTTCGTCGTCTTCGCGCTGGCCGCCCACGCCGCGCCCGTCCTGATGATCTCGATTGACGGCCTCAAGCCCGAGTACATCACGCAAGCTGACGCGCATGGCATGAAGATTCCCTACCTGCGCACGCTCCTTGCCAAGGGAACCTACGCGGACGGCGTCGTGGGCATCTGGCCCACCATCACTTATCCCAGCCACACCACGCTGATCACCGGAGTTTGGCCCGACGAGCATGGCATCACAAACAACCATCAGTTCGATCCCGAGCAGCGCTATGGAAGCGCCTGGAACTGGTATGCGGCGCAGATCCGCGTGCCCACGCTGTGGCAGGTCGCGCACCGCGCCGGGCTGCGCACAGCCAGTGTCGGCTGGCCTGTCAGCGTCGGCGCCACGGACGTCGATTGGCTGATTCCGGAGTACTGGCGTAGCGCGGACCCTTCGGATGCGTCGAATCCGGAGGACCGGCTGCTGATAGCGGCGCTGGCGCGGCCTGATTCGCTGATCCAAGAGCTGGAACCAGAAGCCGGCCCTTACATGAATGGCAACGACACCAGCATCGGCGGCGATTTGGTGAAGACTCGCTATGCGCTGGAGATTCTGCGCCGCTACAAGCCCGCATTCATGACTCTGCACCTGAGCTCGCTGGACGATGCGCAGCACGCGCGCGGGCCATTCAGCGCGCGGGCCAACGAGACCCTGGAAGCGATTGACGGCATGGTGGCGCGGCTGGCGCAGCAGGAGTTCGCCAACAATCCCTCGGCAGTGCTGGTCATCGTCTCCGACCACGGTTTCATGAACATTTCGCACTACGTCAACCTTACGATCCCGTTTTTGCAGGCAGGGCTGATCCAGGCTATCGTGGATCCGGCGACCATGGCTCCGGTGGTCGGCTCATGGAAGGCCGAACCGTGGATGGCCGGTGGAATGGCGGCGATCGTGCTGCACGACGCGAACGATCCTGCAACGGAGCAGCAAGTGAAGGCGATGCTTGACGGCCTTGCTGCGGATCCGGCAAACGGAATCGCGGAAATTCTCGATCGCGACGCGATCAAAAAGCGCGGGGCCTTCCCCGATGCGGCGTTTCTGGTGGTGCTCGAACCCGGCTACTATACGGGCTCGGCGATCAGCGGCAGCCTGGTGACTCCGGTTCCCGGCACGCGCGGTTCGCACGGGTTTTCGCCTGAGTATCCCGAGATGCGCTCGTCGTTTTTCGCCATGGGAGCCGGCATCGCGCATCATCGCGACCTTGGCCTGGTTGATATGCGGCAGATCGCGCCCACCGTGGCCGGAATCCTTCACGTGCCCATGCCCACGGCAAAGGCAACGCCGCTTCACATCGCGCCGTAAGAGTGTGGCGTCCATCGCCCGCGAAACGAAGTGTGGCCTGAAAAGCCGAGGCGATCCTTGTTCCCTCGGTCCCTTGGTCCCTTGTTCCCTGTCTTTAGAAGATTTTGTAGCTGATTCCCACGCTGCCGCCGTAGGGGTAGATTGTGGGATTCACGCGCCACTGCTGATACTCGAAGTCGATGGCGCGCAGCGAGAACCGGCGGGTCAACCTGTAATCGACGCCGCCGCCGTAGGCGAGGACGAACGTGTTTCCGCTGAGAAACGGCGCGTTGCCCAGGCCAAAGAGAAACTTGCCATAAGGCGTGACGCGGTGGAAGGTCACAATGGGAACGCGCGGACCGATCAGGTAGGTGCTCTCGCCGTTGCCCGTCGTAGAATTTGGTTGATAGAACTGGTTGTAGCGCAGCCAGCGGCTTTCGGCTTCCACTTGCACCCAGCGGGTGAAATGGACGTCCACATATGCGCCCGGGCCATAGAGCCGGTTGGGGCTGGTTTGCGCAACGCCCAGGCCGGCGTAGTCGGGCTGGAACATCGAACCCAGCGCGCCAGCGGAAACACTGAACGTGCGCGAAGTCGCCGACGGCACAACCTGCGCGTGGGCTGAAACAACGGCGAGAAAACCCGCGAAGCAAAAGAATGCCAAGATCGATCGATTCATGAGCTTGATAAACATCCACTTCCCGTGAAACTTATTCACACCAGGCTACGGCTTGGGCCACGCTCAGGAACGGATTGGACTCCCTCGTTTCGTATGATGCGTCCTATCCGGTTCCCAACGGCACTGATCTTATCCTATGGCTGCGGGTTCTGTGCTGCAGCTGGTTGCTGCTGCTGCGGCGGTGTGCCGCCAGCCGCGGTCTGCTGATCCGGCGTGGCAGCGGAGCTGCTCGAAGGAGCCGGTGGAGCAGGCTGGGCATTATCGGGTGCGGCGACCGGCTGGTCATTCGCAGGCTGTGCACCGGGCGCGGCCACAACCGGCGCTGACGCAGGCGGTTCCGCGTTGGCCTCTTCATAGTGCTGCAGCTTGTAGAAGATCGGCGTCACCTCGAACGGCATCTTGTCGCGTGCGTTCATCGGCGCATACCGCTTGGCGCTCAACATGTGCACGGTGTCGTCCCAGGGATCGGTCTTGAGCCAGCTTCCCAGCGGCAGAGCGGGCGTTTGCGCCAGGTCGTCCCAGTTCAGCTTGGGAGCCATGTGCTCCACCGCGGCCATCCACGGCGTGCCATCGGCCTTCAACAACGAATCGCCCAGCATCGGCGTATTCAGCGCCTTCAACTCCTTAGACCGGTCCGCCAATTGCTCGAAGTAAAGGCCCGCGTTAGCCAGCCGGTCCTTGTACATCGAATTCTGCAGATACTCCATCGCCTTCTTTGACGCGGTGTCGTTGTCCACGTCGGAGTGATTCATATTGATGCGCCGGAAGGTCGACTCGTCGGGGAACAACAGACGGTCGTTGAAGGCGTAGCGCGTGTCGATGTGGTGGCCCATGGCGATATGTGCCAGTTCCATGGAGATCACCGAGGCGATCGCTTCTTCGCTGGGCAGGCTGTCGATCAGCCCCTTACTCAGCAGGATCGTGTTGCCCACGGTCGTGGCTTCCACGGTATCGGTAAGCAGCACGCGCGTGTGAAGCTGATCAGTGAAGGCCAGGTTGTTGGGCACCACCAGATTGATCACAATTTGGTCCAGAACCTTGTTCTCATAGCCGCCGGGATCGAGGGGCGCCACAAGGCCCGCTTCCACCAGGCGATCGATCACGTTGTTCTCGGCTTGCGTGATCCACATCCGCGAAGCCTGCAGCGGACCCACATCCTGTGAGTCGTTGCTGTTGTCCACGGCTTCGTCCACTTTCACGCTCACGTTCTCGCTCTCGCGCGTTGGCAGCTTCAGCGAGTAGCCCCAGAAGTGCGTCTGCGCCTTCAGGCCCACTTGCTTGCTGGCCTCGGCGCGCTGCGTCTCTTCGACGTAAACGGCAGCGGGCAGCCAGATCCCCGGCTGCACATTCATGCGCCAGCTGTCGAAGTGAAAGAAATATTTTGAGGAGTCCTCCGAGGTGGGTCCGGTGTAGGTGCCGTTGAAGCGCACCACGTTGGCGCCCTCATCCTCGATCCAGATGCGTCCGTAGAACCGGCCGATGCCCTTGACGTCGGCCTTGGGATGCATGTCGTAGACCCAGGTGCGCACGCTGCCCACAAACTCGCGGCGCACGAAGCTGAAAACATAATGCTGCTGGTCGAATCCCGACGGGTCGATGAACATCATCTGCATAAATCCGTTGGGATTGTAGGTGAACTTCTCCAGGCCCAGCGCCTTGCTCAGTCCCGTCATTGCCGCTAACGAGCCCTTGAAGAACCCGTGCTTGCCCTCTTCCTTCGGCTCATAGGACTTGTCGAAAAACCCTTTGCTGAAGTCCACACGGCTGAGCATGTATTGGTCGTCCGTCGGCACTTCGTAGAGCTTCACGTCCGGCCGCGTGTCCTGGATGTAGGTCTCCACCAGCGGCGTCCGCAATTGGATGTTCTTGATGAGCACCTTTTCCTGCGCGACGGCCCTTTGCACCAATGCAGCCTGGTCGGCGGTGAGCTGGCGCGCCTGTTCGTACTTTGGCTCCTTCTTCGCGTGTGCGCAAGCAACACTCATGGTCAGAATCAGGAGGGTTAGGGGGATCTTCCGAAACGTCATTTGTAACTCCTGTTGAACTTTGTCCGGATTTGTTCCCGGCCTGCTCGCCGTTCCGGGCGCGGCGGCTGAGTATCTGGCCATTTTCTTCCTTACCATGGTGATGCTACGCCATTTGGGGTGCGATGCTACGCCAACTGGAAGGTAATGGTAATCTTCGTCGTTACGTCCACGGGCTGGCCATTGTTGGTTGCCGGGCGGAATCGGATTTGCTCCGCCACGCGCCTGGCTTCTTCATCAAGCCCGTGACCCAGTCCTTGAAGTACGCTGTGCACGACCACCTGTCCGTTGGCCAGGAACGTCACGCTCAGGACCACATCTCCTTCGACGTGCAACTGCCGCGCTTCGTTTGTGTAGCGCACCGGCGGCTTGGAAAGAACTTCCACCTCCGTCGAGCGAACCATCTGTGCGTTCATCTTTGGCGCCGCGGCCACCTGCGTCATGCCCGGGATCCCGGCCGTCGCCACCTTCCCATAGTTAGACGTGGTTCCGCTGCCCGACGCTCCGGGAATGCCGGCCGAGGCCACTTTGCCCAGGTTGCCGGCGCTGGAACCGTACTTGGTTCCATTGCCAAGTCCGGTAGAGCCCACGATTCCATGCGGCGCCACGGCGGGGCCATTCATGCCGCCATAAGGGTTCCCGATGGCGGCTACCGTGGCCGGACGTGTTGCGTTGGGATTGGGAGTTACACCAAAGGTCTGGCCCAGATGCACGGGCGCCGTTGACGGCTTGACCGTTGAATTCTGCGCAGGCATTGCGGCCGCCAGAGCTGCCTTGGGTTGCGGCGCCAGGATCACCGTCTGCGGCTTCGGTTGCACCGCCGGCAGCGTCACCTTGGCTTCCATCTGGATCGGCTTCGGCTCGGGCTTTGGCTTGGGCATTTCGATCTGCCGCGGCTGCAGCTCCACCTTGGGCGGCTCTGGCGGCGGAGGCAGCTCCTGCGGGGGTGGCTGCTTGATCTTCACCGGCGGCGGCGGGTTGTTCGGGACCACGAGTTCCGTCATCTCGTAGTGCTGTTGAAGCACCTGTTTCGCCGTCATGCCAATCACAATGGCTGTCACGGCGATCAACACGTTGATGCCACCGCTCATAAGGAAGGCTAGCGGACGGCCCTCGGGCTCAGGCAGCAAACCGAATGTGCTCTGTCCAGGGGTATACGATGTCGGCATCTTTTAAAACCTCGCTTGCGGCCGCCGCTCCTGCGGAGGGCAAAATCAAAAAAAACGGCAGTATCGGGGAACGCAAACCATCAATCCATTCGGCTTATGCGCCCTTCAACTTCTCTTTCATCATTCATCATTCAATGAAACACATACTGCGTCTAATAGAACACAATCTGCGTTTGCCACCCGGTCGTCAGCAGAGGAGTCGATCCCGTCGCCAGCTTAGAACGATGGGCTGCTCAGCGCCATCTGCTCCCCATATTTCTGTATGGATGCGCCTAATCCTTCCATCGCTTTCTCGGCCAGATTCCTTGAGCGAAAAATGGAAAGATTTCATTACCATTATACGGAGCAGATGGTTACTCGCAGATCACCCAAATTGTGTAGGTACTGGTACCAAGGGAACAGGGGAATCCGCTTGAATACCCACCCAAGCCGGGTTTGCCCACGGACATTCCGCTCCTTTACTTTATCAATCCAAGGCACTTCAAAAGGAAACGGCCGCTGATCTCGCGACTGAAGATGCGCTCCTGGAATACCAAATCGGAACCTCACGAACGGCCCAACCGTAGTCCCAAAGCGCCGTGTTCGAGCTCCCGGCGTAGCAAACGGCACAAGCGGGGGAATCAGGCCGAACGGCTCGGATGGCCGCGCGGTCGAGCACTAATCTTATAGACTGAAGGTAAATCAATCTGGACTCGCGAGGATAGTCTTTTTGTGAAGATTTTTGTGACGGGCGGGGCGGGGTACATTGGGGGTACTGTTGCGGGCTTGCTCGCCGAAAAAGGCCACAAGGCAGTCGTATTCGACAATTTAAGTCACAGCCGGCGCGATTTGCTGCCTGCGGGAGCGGACTTCATCAAGGGCGAACTGGCCGATCGGCAAGCTCTCGAAGACATCTTTAGAGCGGCCCGGATTCAAAACCAGCCCTTCGATGCCGTCCTCCACTTCGCCGCCCTCATTGAGGCCGGCGAATCGATGGTGCGCCCGGAGATCTTCTTCCGCAACAACACCGCTTCCACTCTTTCGCTCCTTGAGGCGATGCTCGCGTGCGGTCCCAAACGCCTGGTCTTTTCTTCCACCGCGGCTGTCTATGGCGAGCCGGAATCCATTCCGATTCAAGAAGATGCACGCTTGGCGCCCTCCAACCCCTACGGCCAGTCCAAGCTCCTCGTTGAGCAGATGCTCGCCTGGCTCAATCGCATCCACGGCTTGCGTTACGCCTCGCTGCGCTACTTCAACGTGGCCGGCGCCCACGAGGGGCCGGCCGGCATCACCCGCGGCGAAGCGCACGAGCCCGAGACCCACCTGATCCCGCTGGTCCTCGACGTCGCGCTCGGACGCCGTCCCTCGATCCACATCTTCGGCGACGATTATCCCACGCACGACGGCACCTGCATCCGCGACTACATCCATGTCACCGACCTGGCCGACGCGCACCTTCTTGCGCTCGCCGCCCTAAACTCCGGCCCCGAAAATGACTCAGGCCCCGAAAATCAGCCGGCTCTCATCTATAACCTTGGGAATGGTCGCGGTTTTAGTGTGCGAGACGTGATTGAGTCGGCCCGCCGCGTCACCGGCCATCCAATCCCAGCGGAGATTCTTCCCCGCCGTCCAGGCGATCCCGCCGTGCTCGTCGCCGGCTCCGCAAAAGCCATCCGCGAACTGGGCTGGAAGCCGCGTTACACAGCGCTCGACGAGATCGTCCGCACGGCCTGGATCTGGCACCAGAAGCGCTATCCCGCATAGAAGGGACGGCTGCTATTTCTAACTGGGTGCCCCCGGTCCCTCGCATTTGGGGACCTGGGATCGTACGGACGCGGCGGAGGAGTTAGCCATGCAGCGCATCTATTTACTCTCGACAGGTGGAACCATCGAGAAGGTCTACTCCGAGCAGAGTGGCGCGGTAGAGAATCGCGCTGCCAAGCTGGACCGCTATCTGCGCGCGCTCCGGCTGCCCGACGCCGAGATTCGTTCCATCCAGCTCATGAACAAAGACTCGCTCGAAATGACCGGCGCCGATCGCGCCGAGGTCCGCGATCGCGTGGCCGAGCTTCTCAACGAAGGTGTTCCCATCGTCATCTCTCACGGCACCGACACGATGGTTGAGACAGGGCTGTTCCTTGAATCGGCCTTTGCCGGCCTCCCCTCCTCGGCCCTGAAAGTCCCGATCATTCTGACCGGGGCCATGACTCCGCTCGGCTTCGAGGGCAGCGACGCTCTGCAGAACCTTACCGAGAGCCTGCTTGCCGCGCGCCTGCTCTCACCGGGCGTCTTCGTCGTCATGCACGGCCAGGTCTTTCCCGTCGGCCGCGTCCGCAAGGACAAAGACAAAGCCACCTTCGTCTGGAAATAGATCCGGCGACTGCGGCTCCACAATTGCTATGCGCGGGCCCGTAACCGCCGAGTGGCTTTTTCATCAAGAAAAACCCACCCTGCAAGACGCCGGAAAAGGGCAGGTGAGTTGTGGAACCGCTCTATGACGTGGAATTCGTGCAACCACAGAGGACACCCAACAATCCAATAGACTGAATCGGCGCATGAGGTTTTCCCCGATGGCCAACAACAGAGACAAAGGCTTTTTCCGCGCATTTGTCGATTTCTTCGTCCTCTTCAGCGGCATCTCCACCGCTTCAAACCTGGCGCGCACGCAGGGCCGCGCACTTCTCACGCGTGGCATCTTCCTCTTCCGCGGGAAATGAGATTTCTGCCCCCCGCCCCATATCTCCGCTTTCTGATCCCTGTTCTCTGATCTCTGTTCTCTGTAAAATCATTCCATGCCGATCTCGCGCCAGCAGGCCCTCGATTACTTCGAATCCCCAGACCTGATCGGACTGGGATTCGAGGCCGATGCTGTGCGCCGCCGCCTGCATCCCGAGGGAGTGGTCACCTACATCATCGATCGCAACATTAACTACACCAACTACTGCACCGAGTACTGTACCTTCTGCGCCTTCTATCGCCCGCTGCCCCGCGCCGGCAAGCCCGATCCGCGCGCTGACGAGGGCTACATCCTCGACCTCGAAACCATTTACGACAAAATCGCCGAGACCCTGGAGATGGGTGGCACCGGCGTGCTGATGCAGGGCGGCATTCATCCCGATCTCAAGATCGACTGGTTCGAACGCCTCTTCCGCGGCATCAAAGAGCGCTTTCCGCAGATCTGGCTGCACTGTCTCTCCGCTTCTGAAGTGCTTGCGATCGCCGAGTACTCCTCGCTCGACCTGCGCACCACGATCGCTCGCCTTCGCGACGCCGGGCTCGACTCGATTCCCGGAGGCGGCGCAGAAATCCTCGACGACGAGGTCCGCCATCGCATCGCGCGCCTCAAATGCGACACCGAAGACTGGGTGAGCGTGCACCGGACGGCGCATCAATTAGGCATGCGCACCACGGCCACGATGATGTTCGGTGTGGGCGAGACCTTCGACCAGCGCGTTAATCATTTCGAGGCGGTCCGCCGCCTTCAGGAAGAGACCGGCGGATTCACGGCCTTCATCCCCTGGAGTTTCCAGCCCGGAAATACGGCGCTCGGCGGCCGCGGCTGGGACGAAGCGACGTCTGTCGAATACCTCAAGGTCCTCGCCATCGCGCGCCTTTATCTCGACAACATCGAGAACGTGCAGGCCAGTTGGGTCACGCAGGGATTGAAGGTGCTCGAGCTCGGCCTCCACTTCGGTGGCAACGACGTGGGCTCGGTGATGCTTGAGGAAAATGTCGTTCGCGCGGCCGGCACCTCGAACTGCACCACTGAAGAAGAGCTGCGTCGCATCATTCGCGACGCCGGCTTCAAGCCCGTCCAGCGCGACACGCTCTACCGCACAATGTTTCTGAATTAACAAAAGCTCGGATTTGCCAAACGATCCGCCACATCTGTTTTCCACGCCCCAGGCGTAGACTGATCCCGTGTACGAATGGGACGAGGCCAAGCGCATTGCAAACCTGAAGAAGCACCGGCTCGACTTCCGCGATGCCTACCTTGTCTATGAAAATCCGTTGAAGGTCACCTTCCGAACCCGGCGTGTGACGGAACAGCGATTCCAGGACGTTGCCCTCGTCAAAATATCTGGAGTTGTTCTATCCTTGGTATACGTAATGCGTGGACGAAACGTTTGCGTCATCTCGTTTCGAGCTGCATCGCGAAGGGAAAGGAGGATTTATGGAGTTCAAAGGAAATCTCCCCAGCACGAAACCCAGCAAAACGGACTGGGAGTGGGTCAAGAAGCAGATTGCTGAAGACGCCCCAATCCCCTACGACCCCAACGATCCCAACGACGGCCCCTACGATCCCAACGACGACGAGGCGGTAGACCGCTTCCTCACCGAAGCCAACCGGGTCCGTCCCAGCACGAAGAAAAACGAGCCCCCCATCTCGAAAGCCTCGTAAAAAGGTCTGAAGCCATGCGCAAATTGGCGGCCTCCGGCTCCTGGGGTCCAATGGTTCATCTGATTGGCACAGATCACTTCCGAGCCCAGAGAAAGATGCGCGGGCTTGATCCGACGGAGATTCAACGGCACTACCAGTCGGTGGTGGAATCAGCCATCCAATCCATCCATCCGGACCTGCTCGCGGAAGAAGATCATCCCAGCTATCTTTCCGGGGATGGCGCCGAATCCCTGCTTCTCCCCATCGCGCAATCCCATGGAATCCTGCATCTTTTTGTGGAAGCGGACCGCGCCACACAGACGAAACTGGGCTATAAGACTGTCGACGTGATCAAGGAACTCCTGATTGCACGCGGCGAGCCGTCCGCGATTGCCGCCAGCGCCCACAAGATCGCTCATCAGTTCCCCATCCGTGAAAGATTCTGGCTCGGGGAGATTGGCAAGACTGGCGCTGGAAAAGTCCTGCTTGTCTTCGGCGACCTTCATCTGACGACATTGACCGGATTGTTGGCGAGCGAAGGCATCCCCTACAGCATTTTCGCGGAGCGAGTCGGCGTCGACATCGCGAACGACCCCGAATACGAGGCACTGAAGTACGCGAAAGAGTGCAGTATGTTCGGCAACACCGATTGCTTCTGCCTGAAGAACTAACCGGTCCGCAATCGGCCCGCGACAACGAAACCGCACACGCGCATGAGTTGAAGCGCCGATCTCGTCGGCGCCGAATCGGAACGGGACGCGCTGCCGGCAAGGACTGGCCCTGTCGCCCAAGGTTTTCTCATCTCCTTTTCGCGAGGGGCGGGGCGCAAACCTGTCGGTGGGCTCTTTACCGGGGTGGAACTGAAGCAGGTGCGGCGGCAGCGAAAAAGGGTGTGCGGCCCTCAAGGGAACGCCGGTTTTTCCGGCAGCGCTGCCGCCGCTCTGGGGAGTGCACTGGCCCCCACCCTAGATTCGCTCCGCAATGAATTCTGTGCAATTTTGACCAGTTTGCTGCTTTTTTCGAAGCTCCCGCCGCGCGCAGATCATCTAGGTTTCAGATATGACACTTTCTTCTTCGCTTTCTCTCCGCACCCTTGGCAACTCTGACTTGCAACTCACCCCAATCGGCCTCGGTACATGGGCCATCGGCGGGGGCGACTGGGCATCGTCCTGGGGCCCCCAGGACGACGCGGATTCCACGGCTGCCATCCATCGAGCAGTCGATCTTGGCGTCAACTGGATCGACACCGCGGCCATCTACGGACTGGGCCACTCCGAAGAAGTGGTCGGGCGCGCCGTCAAATCCCTATCGCGCAAGCCCTACATCTTCACCAAATGTTCCCTGCGCTGGAACGCCGATCGCTCCATCTACAACTCGCTCAAGGCCGCTTCGCTCGCCGAAGAGGTTGAAGCTTCGCTCAAGCGCTTGCAGGTCGACACCATCGACCTCTACCAGATTCACTGGCCCAACCCCGATAGCGAGGTCGAAGAGGGTTGGGAAGCCCTGGCGCGAATGCGCGAGCAAGGCAAGATCCGCTGGATCGGCGTTTCAAATTTCTCCGTTGACCAGATGAAACGCGCTCAGAAAATAGCGCCCATCACCAGCTTGCAGCCGCCTTACTCCATGCTGCGCCGCGCCATCGAGGCGGAAATTCTTCCCTTTACGCTGGCCAACGGCATCGGCGTCATCAATTACTCGCCCATGCTTTCCGGCATGCTGACCGGCAAAATGACCGCGGAGCGCGCGGCAAATTTGGCCCCCGACGACTGGCGTCGCAGGAACAAGGAATTCAACGAGCCGCGCCTGAGCCAGAATCTGCAGCTTGTAGAGCTGTTGCGCCAGATCGGGAGCGGCCGTGGCGTGAGCCCCGGCGTAGTGGCCGTGGCCTGGGTGCTGCACAATCCCGCCATCACCGCGCCGATTGTGGGCGGCCGCAGCGCAAGCCAAGTGGAAGAGACCGCTCCCGCGCTCACCTTCCGCCTGACCGAAGAGGAATTCGCAAGGATCTGCGCGTTTTTGGCTACAATGCAGCCGTGAGCTCGCTCCGCCTCACGCGTATAGAAGCAAAAACCCCGGCCGAAGCCGGGGTCTTTGTTTGAAGGAAAATTCCGATTACATCGCCGCAACAAAGTCCGGAACCATGACGGCTGCGTTTTCCTGCAGCAACTGCGTCATGCGGGCGGCCATGCCGGTGTAGATTGAGGCGGCGCGGAATGCATTCACGCGAACCCCTTCGCTAGCGTGCCGAAATGCATATTGCGTCAGGGCTGTCAGCACGCAAACTCGAATCTGCATCGCGTCACTATATAAGGTCTCGATCAGCAGCCGATCCACGCCTTCGCAGTTCTTGGCGGCGAAGCCTGCCATCTCCTGCATAACCCGAGCGTTCTGGTACATCACCCACAGGCCCTTCGGGCCTTCCATGCGCTGCCATGCATCTTCAGGAGTGGCGCTCAAACCTTCTTGCCACAGGAAATGGTCGCTCAACTCGCGAGCGCTCCACTCGGGCCTGAGCCGGGCCATCATCGATTCCCATGACTGCGAACTGCGGCGTTGCGCGCTCTTGCGCAAACGCAACAGAACCATCGCGATCGCAACCACGGAAACGATTTGGAGTACAAGCAATGCCATCTAACCAATCCCCAAAATCAATTTATACGGCAACTGCTAATTCTGTGACTCAACCCGGAACATTTCTCTGTACACCAATACTTGTAGCAGAAATCAAATCGCTTGTCTGTGCTAAAAACGTGTTTGGAATGACCCTTTAGTGTTATTCATGGCCACTCGCTGGGAACTCTGAACATTTCTGTCCACCCCAATACTTGTAGCAGAAATCAAGTCGCTTGTCTGCGCCAAAAACGTGTTTCAAATAACCCTTTAGTGGTATAAATTCCCATCCGTTCGGACAGTGCGCGAAGGTAATGGATCGTGTTGCGCAATCGCATCTCTCCGCTTGATTCGCTGTCTCACGCGGCCAATCGCCGCGCCCAAAGTCTTCCACTACAATGGAATACAGAAAGAATTCCCCACGAAGGAGCGATCACAAGTGCTCGAGCGCACGTTCAGCATCATCAAGCCGGACGCGGTTGCCGCTGGATCGAGCGGCGCCATCCTGGCCGAGATTGACCAGGCCGGTTTCCGCTTTGTCGCCATCAAGAAGGAATCCATCACTAAGCGCGAGGCCGAAGGCTTCTACGCCGTCCACAGCGCCAAACCGTTCTTTTCGAGCCTTACCGACTTTATGTCTTCGGGTCCGCTCTATCTCATGGTCCTGGAAAAAGACAATGCGATTGCCGATCTGCGCAAGTTGATGGGCGCCACCAATCCCGCCAACGCCGAAGAGGGAACTATCCGCAAGAAGTTCGCTCAATCTCTTCAGGAGAATGCTATCCACGGCTCCGACGCAAAGGAAACCGCGGCCTTCGAGATCGCCTATTGGTTCGCCGGCTACGAGCTGATCTAGCCAGCTGGGCGCATTGGAGGGCGCATCTTCAAATGAGCACAAACGATAACCAACTCGTACGACTGTTTCTCGAGTCCTCGCGGACCGAACTTCTCGGACCGACCTGGTCGCGGCTCAGGGAGTGTGTGACTCCGTTGACCGTGGAACAAGTGTGGTGGCGGCCCAACGATGCCTCGAACAGCATCGGCAACCTGTTGCTCCACCTCAACGGCAACGTGCGCCAATGGCTGATTGCATCGTTCAACAGGAGTGAAGACCTGCGCGACCGCCCGGCCGAGTTCGCTGCAGAGAGCGGTCTCTCGGCTGCCGACTTGCTCGACCGGCTTGGCGCCACGCTCGAAGAAGCCGGCCAGGTCATCGGGCGCCTCACTGAAGACGAATTACTCGCTCCCCGGGAGATTCAGGGTTATCGCACCCGCGGTCTCGACGCCGTCTATCATGTCGTGGTGCACTTCGGCCTGCATTTCGGCCAGATTGTCTACATTACGAAGACTCTGCTCGCCAAAGACCTTGGCTTCCATAAAGAGCTGAACAAGACCGGCCGCTCAGACTGAGCGCTTTGCGTTTTCGGTTTCACGGACGTCGCGCAACGGCCACGCGGGGAATGCCTTGCAAATCTTTCGTGAATTCGATCCCGGTGAACCCGGCGCCGGCGAGGAATGCCTCGACTGCCGGCTGCTGGCCGAAGCCGATTTCGAGGGCCAGATAGCGCTCGTGAAAGAGTGCGGCGAATGCCGCGGGAATCAGCCGCCGATAGATCTCCAGGCCGTCGCCACCTGCAAACAGAGCTTGCGCCGGCTCGTAATCGCGCACTTCAGCCGAAAGCGAATCGCGATCGCCCCCCGCCACATAGGGCGGATTGGAAACGATGAGATCGAACAGCTTGCCCGTCACGGGAGCCAGCAAATCGCCTAAGCGGAAGATCACGCGAGCCTCTACACCATGGCGTTTCGCGTTGGCTCGCGCCACATTCAGAGCCGCTGCGGAGACGTCTGTCGCGTGAATGTCCGCGCCGGGCAAATTCGAAGCCAGTGCCACGGCAATCGCTCCCGACCCCGTTCCCACGTCAACGATGCGCTGCCGCTCGAAGCCGCGCGCAAGCTCGATCGCCTTTTCCACCAGGTGCTCGGTCTCTGGTCGTGGAATCAGCACGTCGCGATTGACCTTGAAACTTAACCCGTAGAACTCCGCCTCGCCCGTGATGTATTGGATCGGCTCGCCGGCGCGGCGGCGTTCGACCCATGCGCGAAAATCAGCAGTCGAATGAGCCGGTAGGGTTTCGTATTCATGCGCAATCATCCAGGCCAGGTTTATGTCTGGCGCATCCTCTCTCAGCGCGCAGAGCAGCAGCGTCTCTGCATCGCGGCGCGCGCGCTCCGCGTGCGGCCCCTCAACCAGCGAGCTTTCTGCCTCGGCCAGCAGGATGCGAATTGTCTCTGAGTCACCTGGGTTCGGCTGCATAAGAAGCGGACGCTCGCCCTAAACAGGATAGCGTTCAAGCTCGATGCACTGGCGGGCCACCGCCCGGCTCAACGCCACCGCATTCCCGGGAGTAGCCCGGGCCAGCCGCCGCAGAATGGCCAGCTGCGTACTCAGCGCGTCGCCTTCGCCGCAGGCCGCAAGCACCCGCCGCGCCGCCTGTTCCGCCAGCGCAATGGCTTCATCCGCCAAAAGGCCCGTCATGGCCGCCGCAACCTCAGCCGAGCTGCGTCCCGTGCGTGCCATCTTCTGCGCGCGCACCAGCGCCGACTCCAGCGCATACGCCTGGCTGATCATGTCGGCCAGGTCGGCCATAATCTCCTGCTGCTCTTCCAGGCCTGTCATAAACCTCTGGCTGGCCACGCCCGCCGCGAACAGCGCCATTTTCTTCACCGCGGCCAGCACCGCCGTCTCGTGCGCCAGCGGCTGGCCAGCATCCGCATCGCCGCCGAACGTGGGCGGCTCCATCACTTCTTCCATCACGCGCTTGATCGCCGCCAGCAGCGGCAGCTTCCCGCTCATCGCGCGTTTCATCATCCATCCCGTGATGATCAGCCGGTTGATTTCGTTCGTTCCTTCGAAGATGCGATTAATCCGCGCGTCACGGTACGTCCTCTCCGCCGGATACTCTTCCACGTAACCGAATCCACCCATCGTCGCGATCAGTTCGTCCGCAACCAGCGTGAGCATCTCCGAGCCGTAGACCTTCAAAATGGAGCACTCCACGGCGTATTCCTCAATGCTCCGCGGAACATCGACGGCCTGCGCGAGCCCTTCGCTGCCAGGCCCAGCGAGCTTTGCGTCAATCAGGCCGGCCGTGCGGTACACCATGCTCTCCGCCGCATACAATTGCGCTGCTGCCGATGAAATCTTGCGCTGGATCAGGCCAAACTCGGCGATTGACTTGCCGAACGCGCGGCGATCTTTCGCGTACTTAATCATTGCGGCCAGCGCGTGCCTTGCCCCGCCAACGCAGGCCACTCCAAGCTTGAATCGGCCCACGTTCAGCACGTTGAACGCAATGTGGTGGCCCTTGCCGGCCTCGCCCAGCAGATTTTCTTTTGGAATCCGGCAATCCTGCAGGATCAAAGGACATGTCGACGAGCCGCGAATTCCCAGCTTGTGCTCCTCGGCGCCCACAGTGAGTCCCGGCGTGTCGCGCTCGATCAGGAACGCGGAAAACTTCTCGCCGTCAATCTTTGCGAAGACCGTGTAGAGCCCCGCAGTACCCCCATTGGTCAGCCACTGCTTCTCGCCGTTCAGAATGTAGTGCGAGCCGTCCGCGGTGAGCGTCGCGCGGGTGCGAATGTTCATGGCGTCCGAACCCGAGCTCGCTTCAGACAATCCATACGCGCCAATCCACTCGCAACTCGCGAGTTTGGGCAAGTAGCGCTGCTTCTGCTCTTCGGTCCCATACCACACCAGCGGTAAGGTGGCGATGCCGATGTGCGCGCCGAACGCCGTCGAAAAGCTGGCCAGCACAGAGATGTGGTCGGTGATCAGCGTCGAGCTCACCTTATCCATCCCCAGCCCGCCGTACTCCTCGGGAACGTCGACCGCGGTGAACCCCAGCTCGGCGGCCTTGCGCAGTATCGCCGGCATTGCGCCCGGCTCTTTTCGCTCGATCGCCGGCACGCGCGGCAAAATTTCTTCGCGCGCAAATCTCTCCGCGGTGGCCGCGATCTGGCGCTGCTCCTCGTTCAGGTCTTCGGGAGTGAAGATTTCTTCCGGCGCGCGCGATTCGAGCAAAAAGCTGCCGCCCGCGGCGGCAACAACGGGGGAAACAGCGATAGCGTCCATTGGCTTCAGGGGCCTCCTTGCAACACGTCCCCGACAGGCGAGCCTAATGCGCCAACCTTACGCCAGCGCCTTAAGTCTCCGCAACCCGACGCTATCGCCTGGACCTAGCGCGTCGACTCGAACAGGAACCACGCGCGCCGTTCTGCTTCGTCGATCCACACTTCGATCAAACTCGTGGTCGCGTAGTCATTGGCATCGGCCGCGACCTGGTGCGCCTCGCGCAGGCTATGCGCCAGCGCTTTGTTGTCGGCCTGGAGTTCCTCCAGCATGCCGTGCGCCGGAACAAACTCGTAGTCGTTGTCGGCGATGCGCTGCAACCGCGCAATCTGCCCGATGGAGCGAATCGTCTGCCCGCCAATCTTGCGCACGCGCTCGGCAATATCGTCGCTGATTTTGAAGATCTGATCGGCCTGCTCGTCGAGCAGTAAATGATAATCGCGGAAATGCGGTCCGCTCATGTGCCAGTGAAAGTTCTTTGTCTTGATGTAGAGAGCAAAAACGTCGGCCAGCAGCGCATTGAGCGCAATCGACAATTCCTTCACCTGCTCGGGCGTGAAGTCATCCGGACTGCTTGTCTTGGCCGCCTTATTTGATTCGGTTGCGTGGGTTGGCATGAATCCTCCATTGCCGCAAACGGGAATCCGCTCACCTTGAACCGGAGCTTGGCGTCTGGGCAATACACCAGTTGGATGCGGGCTCGCGAATAATGGTTCGCGCAATTCTAACTGTGGAAATCGGAAGTTGTTCAGATCTTCACAAAAGCAGAAGGGGCGCCTGCGGATACGCCGCCTGCGCCCTTTCTGCCGGACTATATATATATCCCCCGTGCTTACACCTTCACCGCCGGGTGCGCTGCGTAGTGCAGCAGAACGGCGACCGCGCAGCTCACCAGCCGTGTTTCTGCCGAATCCGCCCGGCTGGTCAGTATCGTAGGCACGCGCGCGCCCAGCACGATCCCGGCCAGTTGCGCTCCGCCCAGGTATTCCAGTTGCTTGGCCAGCATGTTGCCGCTTTCGAGGTCGGGCACAACCAGAATGTCGGCCTGGCCCGTCACCGGCGAAACCAGTTTCTTGATCTGCGCCGCCTTCTGGCTCACCGCTGTATCGAATGCCAGCGGCCCGTCGAGAATGCCACCCGTGATTTGGCCGCGATCGGCCATCTTGCACAGCGCCGCCGCATCCAACGTCGACTGGATCTTGGGGTTGACGGTTTCAATCGCCGAGAGCAGCGCCACCTTGGGCTCGGGAATGCCCAGCGCGTGCGCCAGATCGATCGCGTTCTGCACAATGTGAATCTTGTCTTCGAGGTCCGGCGTAATGTTGATCGCCGCGTCGGTGATCAGTAGCGTGCGCGCGTAGGCCGGCGTATCCATGATGAACACGTGCGAGATGCGACGCGCCGTGCGCAGCCCGGTATCGCGCTGCATGGCCGGCTTCAACAACACGTCGGTGTGCAGGCTGCCTTTCATCAGCGCCAGCGCGTTGCCTGCGCGGCACATCACCACCGCGGCTTCAGCGGCCTGAGCCTCGGTTTCGGCCTCGACGATCGGAAATGCGCTGATGTCGGCGCCGATCTTTGCCGCCAGTGCCTTCATGGCCTTTCCGGGTCCAATGAGCGTGGGCTCGATCAGCCCGGCAGCCGCGGCTTCCACCGCGCCGCTCAGTGCAACCTCAGTCAGAGGCCAAACCACCGCCGTCGTGATGGCCGGCAGATTCTTGCAGTGCGCAATGAACTTGTGAAAGACGTGGTAATCCGGCGGATGGCCGACAAGTGGGTCAACTGCAACAGCCTCAGCCAACATTGCAAGGTCGCTCATGAATTGCTTCTCCCGGCCGGCGAAGCCTGCAGTCCGCCCGGCCTTACTCGAATATTGTCGCGTGCTTGCCGTAAACCGCGTGTGCCTTCGGTCACAGTTCGGGCTTGCGTCTCTGCATGCGGGACCGATTAAGCTCCACACGGGCCTGCGCCGCGAGTGTCCCTGGGATTCGCGCGCCGTTGGCCCATTCGCCCATCCTCGATCGAATTTGCCGCTATTCGCGCCACGTTCGCCACGAGTTCGGGATTTTCTCCGTTTTTTGTGAATCACATGGCCTGAGCCAACCGAAAGAAGAGCTGGCGCGTCCGAGTAAGGTAGACAAGCCAAATTCAAACAGTCCAGCCGGAACAGCAAAGAACGGTGCTCCGATTCACACCACGCAGCGAGACTCTGCTTTGGTTCGTAGCGCTTCTTGACGCGGTCCGGGCGGAGTCATAGGGTGTCCACAGATCACTTTATCTTCGTTGGCGATGGGCGGACCGAGATTCAATCGCTTTCCTGTTCCTTTCTCGCGCTTGTTCAAGGAGTGCCTTTATGCGGTTACGAGTTTATGCGCTTTCCTTTCTTACAGTCCTTGGCTTGTGCGTCCGTGCGGTTCATGCCCAGACTGAGCCTTCCGACCGTCTCCTGTCGCCTATCGTTGCCTCCCAGCGCACGGTCACGAATCTCGTGCATCCGCTGGCCACAAAGCAAAACGATCTGGGCCGGGTGAACCCCAATCAAGTGTTCCATCGCATGGTTCTTCTCACGCAGCGCAGCGCCGCTCAGGAAGCCGACCTGGAGCAACTGTTGCAGGAGCAACAGGACCCGAGTTCGCCGCAATATCACCAGTGGCTGACACCCGTCGAATTCGGGCAGCGTTTCGGACCCGGCACAAACGACATGGCAAAGATCACCGGCTGGCTCCAGTCGCAGGGATTCACCGTAGAGCCGCCGGCCAACGGGAGGCAATTCATCTTCTTCACTGGCTCGAGCGCGCAAGTTGAGGCAGCGTTCCAGACGGAGATGCATCGCTATAGCGTGAACGGCAAGAAGTATGTTGCCAACGCCAAGCCCGCCAGCATTCCCACGGCATTGGCGCCGGCAGTGAGCGGGGTGGCGAGCCTGAACTCCTTTACGCAGTTGGCGCCGCAGTACCACGCAGCGGCGACTCCGCAGATCGAAATCAACAATGCGGCATTGACGGGTCCGGCGGATTTGAGCGCCATCTACGACGCCGCGCCTTTAGCGAAGGCCAATGTGCTGGGTCAGGGCCAGTCGATCGCACTCATCGAGCAGAGCAACATCGTTCTCCAGGATGTAACGGATTTTCGCAAGATAACAGGTCTTCCGGCGGCAACGGTGAATATGATTGTGAACGGTGCCGATCCCGGCCCGGTTTATGGCGATGAGTCGGAAGCCATCGCCGACGTGGAGTATGCCGGCGCGCTGGCCCCCGATGCCACGCTGAATGTCGTCGTGACGGGCACTACGGATTTCAATCAGGGCGTCGATCTTTCCACGGCCTACGCCGTGGACAACGATATTGCGCCGATCGCGGCACTGAGCTACGGAGGATGCGAAACCCTGAACGACACGTTCGCCAGCACCGAGGTTGAACTCTACAAAGTGGCGTGGGAGCAGGGCGCGGCTGAAGGCATCAGCGAGTTTGTTGCGGCTGGCGACTACGGCGGCGATACCTGCGGGTATCTCGGACTGAGCGCGGGCTACAACGTGAATGTTCTCGGCGACTCGCCGTGGAACGTTTCGGTGGGCGGAACGGAGTTCATCATGCCCGACGCGAACGTTTATTTTCCGCCGCCGAGCTACACCGCATCCGCTTACGTCCCGGAGAGCACGTGGAACGACTTCGATAATCCGGAGGATGGACGGCCGCTGGCGGGCGGTGGAGGCGTCTCGATCAATTTCACCAAACCGGCATGGCAGACGGGGCCCGGCGTTCCCGCCGACGGCGCGCGCGACGTGCCGGATGTTTCCCTGGTGGCCGGCGACGATCTGGCCTATATGGTGTGCGAAACCGATGCCGGCGGCAACTGTGCGCAAGGCGATGCGATTGGCCTGATCGGGACGTCGCTGTCGAACCAGGTGTGGGCCGGCATCCAGGCGCTGGTGAACCAGCAGAACAACGAAGTGGGCGGCGCGGGCAATCCCAACCCCACGTATTACCGGCTCGCGGCAGGATCGAGCTCGCCCTTCCACGACATCACCGTGGGCAATACCGATGTTCCCGATAACTGCGACGTGTTCGTGCCTATTTGCTACCCAGGATCGGGCATGGTGGGCTACCAGACGACGCCCGGCTACGATCTGGCGACGGGACTGGGCAGCGTGGATGTGAACAAGCTGGTGACCGGCTGGCTTCCCGCCACAGGAAGCGGCGCGGCCACCGTGACGCTGAGCACCGGCGGCGTCACCAGCATCGTGCACGGCGACGCGCTGACGGCGACAGTGACAGTGAAGGCCAGCGGAGCGACGACGCCCACGGGCGACGTGGTGCTGATGGCAGGACCGCAGGGTGTGGACCGGATTACGCTGGGCGCGACCGGCGCCGCAACGGTGACGTTTGGCGCAGCGGCCGGAGTGGAGCTGCCCGGCGGCAGCTACAACCTGACCGCGCACTACGCGGGCGACACGAACTTTGCCGTGGCCAACTCGAGCGCGGTGGCTCTGACCGTGAGTGCCGAGCCGACCACGACCTTAGCCTCGTCCAGCGTCACCGGCGCGGTCCCCTATGGCACGCCGATCACGCTCTCGGCCGCGGCCTACGGCAACAACAGCGGAACCGGCCATCCGGTTCCCGGCACATACACATTTACTGCGGGCGCAATCACCCTGGGAACCGCGACCCTTCCGGCGACAGGCGAGGGCCTGGCCTTTTTGACCAACGGCGCGATGGCGAGCGTGGTGTGTTGCGGGAAGACGGTGCTGGGCGCGGGCACACACCAGATCTTCGCGGCCTCGCCGGCGGCAAGCGCCAGCTTTCAGGCCAGCACTTCCGCGCCGGCGACCGTGGTGGTGACCAAGGGCCAGGTGCAAGTGTCGCTCACTCCCAGTTACAACAACCCGGCGGTGAATACGACAGTCAACCTGGCCGTCGCCGTCACGCCAATCTACGAGGCCAACAACGAGCTCTACTTGTCTGTTGCTCCCGTCACGGGCAATGTGGATTTTTACGACACCACCACCACGCCGGAAACGAAACTGGGCACGGCGGCTCTGTCGGCAAACACGGCGACGCTGCCTGTCACCTTCTCGACCACGGGCCTGCACGCGATCGTTGCGCAGTACGACGGCGACGCCAACGACCTCACCAATTCCTCCGGCGCGGTGGACATCACAGTGAGTACCAAGGCTCCGACGACGACCACCATAAGCAGTCAAGGTTGGACATACACGCCCAGTCCGCTTCCGCTGACGGCGACCATCATCGGGGACTTCACCGGCACCGCACCTACGGGAACCATAACCTTCACCGATGCCTCGGCAAACAATGGCGCGGGCGCAACCATCGGCACAGCGACGCTGGGCGCGCCGGTGGACGGGGAGACGCAGGCTACCTTGAACACCGGCACGCTCTCCGCGGGCACGCACAACGTGACGGCGAGCTACCCGGGCGACGCGAATTACGTCGGCTCGACGTCAATGGCCATCGAAGTCTCGGTGATCGCCATGAAGCTCGCGCCCGCTACTCCGTCGGCCACGGTCGCGGCGGGGCAAAGCACTGCGGGGGACTCGATCTCATTCTCCACCAATCCCATCTTCACTAACTACTACTACTGGTATGTCAACCTCTCCTGCTCCGGCTTGCCGGCCGGGGCGGCGTGCGTCTTCACGCCCGCCACCTTCGATCCCACCTACAACTCGACCACCGGCATTCTCTCCGGCTCATCGTCCTTCAACATTTACACCAACGGCCCAACGCTGCAAAAGGCGGCCGCGACTCCGCAACGGAGTCCATGGAGGGGATTCGGAACGCTGACGCTGGCTGGTCTGCTGGCATTTGGCTTCCGCAGGAGCTGGCGCAGGGTTTTCGTATCGCTGTCGGCCCTGGCAATCCTGGTCTTTTTTCTGGGCCTCGGCGGTTGCGGCGGAAGTGGCGGGGGCTACAACATCACCAATCAGGGGACGCCGGCGGGCACTTATCCGGTAACGGTTACCGGAACCATGATCGTGGGGGGGTTCGGTACTTACACCACGACGACAACCTTCAACCTGACGGTGACTGCGGCGGCGCAGTAAACACAGGGCAAGGTGGCGATAGAGGGCCGCCAAGTTGCGTTGACTCGGCAAGAAATTCAGGCCTATACTCTGGAATACCGGGCCTTCCCCCCAGCCATGAACGGTGACCGGCGTCGGTCCGACGCCGCACGAAACAAAGGAGAAAAGGAGAGTCTTATGAAAAGACTTCTCGCCATTACGTTTTGTGCTCTGCTCGTCTGCGGAGTCACAACGCCTCTGTGCTCAGCCCAGGTCTCACAGATCACCAACGCGCTATCTGGGAAAGGGAAGAAGCCGCAGGACCCGAACGACATCAGCAACGTCGACAAAGACAAAATCGCCCGGATCGAGCAGATGCCCGAGGTGCAGGACGCCATTCAGCAGGAATGGGATACGCTGCGCCGAAACGATATGCTGCTGGCCTATGGCATCAACCTCACTTCCAACATGGGATTGGCCCAGGACGCAGCTTCCGGCGACTCGTTTGACCGGCAGCGTCTCTACGGCAATCCCGTGGTGCAAAGCTACGTCAACCACATCGGGCAAAAGCTCGTTCCCAAGAATTCAACCAACGTTTACACCTTCCGCGTCCTCTACGATCCCATCCCCAAGGCTCTCACTCTCTCCACGGGAACCATCTATCTCTCCACCGGATTGGTTTCCATGCTCAACAACGAATCGGAACTGGCCTATGTGCTGGTGCACGAAATTGCCCACGTTGAATTGAGGCAGGCTTACCTGCGCATTCGCGACAAGCATGTGGCAGAGGAGTTGGCCAAGGAGAAGGCCGAGAAGGAAAAGATGATCACCGACGTCGGCTCAATGGTCATGGGAGCCGGATTGGGCGGCGCCATGATCCCGCTCCGCCTCGGAGGGTTGCTCGGAGGCAGCGCCGGTCTGGCCACCGGAATGGAAGTCGGACACTACTTCATTCATCCCCAAATCGAGCCGGTCCTCTGGGCCTCGAAAGAAGAAGACGACGCCGACGATATGGCGCTCAATCTGATGATCGAACAAGGCTACGACCCGCGCGATGTTAATCGCCTTTTCGCTTCGCTCAATCAGGTTGTCACTGCGGACTCGCGCATGGGACTCGGCTTCATGGGCAGCGCACCGCGTATTAAAGAGCGGCAAGCCCATCTTGACGCGCTCTTTGGCGGAGACCTCAAGGCGGAAATCGAGTTGCGGGTCAAGGGCAAGGGCTTCAATTCCAATGGTCCCGACTTCGGGCCCATGGTCTCCTCCGTCAAGCGCGACAACGGGATCCTGGCCATGGACTACGATCTCTTCGCTGTCGCCAAGAGGAATCTCGAGGGCGCCGTGTCGGATCGGCCCGACGATCCCTACGCGAACTTCTATCTCGCCAAACTCGAACGCCTCACGGCGCGCACGGCCGACGAGCGGCAGGACGCGCTCAACCACCTGACCACCGCGCTGCGGCTCGATGCGGATCGCGGCGCCATTCCCTCCGCACACCTGGAGTATGCCGTCGCCCTGATGGAGGCGGAAGATTCATCGAACCACGATCAGATTTCGAGCGAGCTGAAGGCCTATGTCGCTCTCTCCGAGCGCGATCATGGCGGACTCCCGTCCAATATGCCGCTGATCTACGACTACCTGACTGCATCCGGCGACGGAAGGTGGTATTTGCCTCCGCAGTGGTTTGAAGCCCAGTTGACCAACAACCCGGGCTTCTCAACCACCGCGCCTGAAGCAGTGATTCGCAAGGCCACTATGCTGGAAGGACCGGCTTCGGGGCCTTCAGCAGAGCCGTCCTCCACGCCTGCTTCGCGCTCTAAGGTCAAGACGGCTGCGGCAAACAAGCCGGCGAAGGCCGGCGCACCGGCAGCGAACTAAAAAACTGCGCGCTGTTTGCGCAGACCACTCCTCGGATCTGGTCCATCAGTTTGCGTTACTCTGAATTCTTATGGGCCAGATCCGCATCCTCCCCGATCAGGTTGCCAACCAGATTGCCGCCGGCGAGGTGGTCGATCGGCCCGCGTCTGTGGTCAAGGAGCTCCTTGAGAATTCTCTCGACGCGGGAGCCATGCGCATTCGCGTCGAGGTCGAAGGAGGCGGGCGAAAGCTCATCCGCGTCTCCGATGACGGCCAGGGAATGAACCGCGACGATGCCCTGCTGGCCTTCGAGCGCCACGCAACTTCAAAGCTGCGCACCGCCGACGATCTGCTCTCCATTGCCACGCTCGGCTTTCGCGGTGAGGCGCTGCCCTCCATCGCGTCCGTCGCGCGTGTCACGCTCGAAACGGCCACCGGCAACGAAGCAGCGGGCACGCACATCGAGGTCGCCGGCGGCAAAATTCATCGCGTGGAAGATGCTGCGCTGCCTCGCGGCACAACGATCGCCGTCGGCGATCTCTTCTTCAACACTCCTGCGCGCCGCAAATTTCTCCGCGCCGAATCCACTGAACTCTCCCACATCACCGCGCTGGTCACGCACTACGCTCTGGCCCATCCCGAAAAACAATTCGATCTCGTCTCCGCCAGCCACACCATTCTCTCCGCGCCTCCTGTCGCTCGCACCGCCGAGCGCATCTTCCAGGTCTTTGGCAAGGAGACCCTCGGCCAACTGCTTCCCGTCGCCGCTGAAGCTCCCTTTGAGCGCGCCGGCCTGCCCGAGCCGCCGCCCTGGAAAAAAGATCCCGACCAGCCTGCGCGTATTCCCGGTTCCATCCGCCTCACCGGCTTCTACTCCAAGCCCGAGCTGCAAAAGCTGAATCGCAATTCCATCTACATCTTCATCAACAAGCGCCTCATCCGCGACCGGCTTCTGCTTCATGCGATCACGGAGGCCTATCGCAACGTCATTCCGCCCACCAGTTTCCCCGTCGTTCTGCTCTTCCTTGAAATGCCGCCCGAGGAAGTGGACGTGAACGTCCATCCTGCCAAAACCGAAGTCCGCTTCCGCCAGCAAAGCCACGTTCACGATTTCGTCCGCGATAGCCTGCGCACCGCGCTCATCAAAGCACGCCCCGCTGCCGGATTCCTCGCCGCACTCGACTCGCAGCCCTCGGCCAGTCCGTCGCTCATGCCGCCTGCGGCATCTCCGCTGCCCGGTGCCCCAGGCCGAGATTTGGGCCGCGACTCCGCCTCGTTCGCCTCATCCGTTCCTCTGCCTCCGGACTCCGATCCATCCGCCTTCGCCGACGCCGAAAGCTTCCAGCTGACCCCGCGTCTGCCCACGCCCGTTTCCGGCGCGCTGCCCTTCAGTGAGCGAAGTCTTGACGAGCGAAATCTGGACGGCCGGGGCTTCCCCGACGGCCGGTTCGTTCGCGGTCTCGATTCTCAGGCCTTGGGCGCTGCGGCCGACGCTCTCTTCTCCCCGGACGGCGCCCCAACCGCCGGTGATTGCAGCCCAAACCCCAACGGCGCAATGGCTTACGGGAGCAACTCCGCCGCCGCCGCTGCCCTGGTTGAAGCCGAACAGGCCGCCAATTCCCTTAACCGCCTCGGCTCCCTCAAGCCGCTCGGCCAGTTGCGCGAATCCTTCATTCTGGCCGCCGGAGACGACGGATTGTGGATCATCGATCAGCACGTTGCACACGAACGGGTGCTTTTCGAGAAGATCCTCCGGGACCGCCAGGTGGAGCGCGTCCAGCGCCAGCGCCTGCTCATGCCAATGCTCGTGGAATTGAAGCCCGAGCAGATGGTCGTCTTTGCCCGCATCGCCGAGGAACTCGAAAACAACGGCTTTGAAGTGGAACCCTTTGGCCCTCAAACGCTTGCGGTAAAGGCCGCCCCGGTAGGGCTCGAGGGCGCCGAGCTCGAGCGCATGCTCGCCGAAGTCATCGATCAATCCACCGCCGATTCCGCCGAACCCTCTCGCAATGAAGAACTTAACCGTCTACGCTCCCGCATTGCCGCCTCCATTGCTTGCCACTCCGCCATCAAAGTCAATACACATCTTGATCTAAACCGTATAGAATGGTTATTGTTAGAACTTGGTAAGACCAGCCACCCAACCAGTTGCCCGCATGGACGTCCAATCGCGTTGCTTTATTCTTGGAGTGAGATCCAGCGGGCTTTCCACCGAATTTAGGGTCCTTTAAGAGACCTCTCGGACGCTTGGAGGTGGCAGGACGTGCTCTCAGGAGCGCGGGTTTCCGGCCGTGATCGCCAAACCTGGAAGCGAGGTTTTCTTTGACAGCAGAACAGTTGGAAGCATCGCGCGCCGAAAGGATGCGCCTGAACGGACGCGGGCAATTGACATTCGAAGAAGCCCGCACATGGTTGGAGGAGACGGGGTTGTGTCTCTTCCTACCGCGGCGACAGTTCGCCACTTTCACTGCCCCCACCTTCGTTGAAGCCGTAGCCGGTGAGCACGTTTCCACTCCCTCGGCCAAACTGGTTTCTGTTGCAGAAGATCTGCTGGTGCGTCTCGAGTCGGAGAGCGTGGCAGTCCGCCTCAATCTGCTCGGCCAGCCCGGTGATTCACCTGACTTCGTTGTTGCGGCTTGGGTGCTGCCTTACGTCTACGCCTTGCGCGGCGATCGAGATTGGCGGCGCATCCCGCAGTTGACCGGATCGCGCCAGGTTTCTCAGCTTGCCATTCAGGCCTACAAGCAATTGGAAACCGGCGACGCCACCATCACTCAATTACGGCATTCGCTCGGCCGCGAGGTCTCTGAGTCCGCTGTTCTGCGCGCCATTACGGAGCTCTGGCAGCAACTGCGCATCATTCCAGTTGTCTCCGCGCCCGGCAAAGCGCCGCAGTGGCAGCTTCTGCGCCTCCGCTATCAGAAAGCCATCGCAGAAGGCGCGTCTACCTCTCAGGTCACCGCCATCTCCGTGCTCGCTTCCATCTACCTGCAGGCGGTCATTGCTGCCAGCATGGAAGAAGTTGAAATGTTCCTTGCGCCGCTCACTGCGCGCAGCAAGGTCCGTGAAGTTCTTCGCGGCCTGGTCGCCACTCGCCAGGTGCATTCGCTCGCGCTGGGCCATGCCCCGCACTTTTACGTTGCCGGAACGTTGCCCGAGTTTGCCGCGCCTCCCACCGTTTACGCCAGTTCGTCCATGCCGGCTTCCTCGCACTTCCTACGCTCCTTTGAGCACGAGGAATCGCTGCGCGAGCCGGTGCAATCCAAGCCAGCCCCCCAGTTCACCTCCGCGCCTCCGCCCCCGCAGCGTAAGCCGGTCGAGCCTGCAATCGAGCGTCCGTCGCAGCCCCGCGAGAACGCGCAGGCTTCGCGGCCTCGCTTCAGCCATCAGCCAGCCCATGCACGCGACCGCAAACCGGCGCAGACTTCGGCCTCAGGCCGCGTTGCCCGGCGTACCAACCGCGATGCGCGCAGCGCTTCACCTCGCTCCAATGGCGCCTCGCGCCACGCGCACACTTCGCGCTGGACCAAGAGCGCTCCCGCCAAGAACGGAAATGGGAACGGTCATGCCGGCGGCCACGACAAGCGCCACGCGCCTCACCCCGCCAAAAGCACCACCAATGGAAACCGTTTCCATGCCAACGGCCACGCTCGCCCGGCCAGCGGCGCAAACGGCCTGCACAAGGCAAAGCCGGCTTCGGCCAGAACTCTGCGCAACGGCCACGCCGCCAACGGAAAACCTGCCGCAAAGCCTGTCTCGCGGCGCGCCGACGCTTCCCGCCCCGCCGCGCGCTCCAGTGCGCGGTCCGGTGCGCGCCCTGCTGCTCGCCCCGCTGTTCGCGGCAGCCGAAAGCCGGCGTTGGCAGCCTCAACCAAAGCGGGCAACCGTTCGCGCTACGGCTTTACTGCATCCTCCAATCGGCGATCGAAAAAACGTGCATGAGCGAACCCAGACGAGCGAAACTGGATGAGCGAACCCAGATGAGCGAACCCAGATGAGCGAATGTGGATGAGCGCGGAAGAGAATCGCACCGCTACTGAGCGCGCCCGCAAAATGATTGTCGCCATCGATGGCCCCGCCGGAGCGGGAAAAAGCACCATCGCCCGCCATCTCGCCCGGCACTTCGGCCTGCTCAATCTTGAAACCGGCGCAATGTACCGTGCGTTCGCCCTCAAGGCTCTGCGTTCTGGCGTCCTTCTGGACGACGCCAAAGCTCTGGAGGAGCTCACCCACGAAACCGAGATCCGCCTCGAGCCTGGCGACCAGGAAAATCTCGTCGTCCTCGATGGCGAAGACGTTACCGGCCTCATCCGTAACCCCACCGTCACTGAAGCCGCATCGCGCGTCAGTGTCTTCCCCGCCGTGCGCGCCTGGATGGTCCGCCTGCAGCAGCAGGTTGGCTCCCGCGGCGGAGTCGTCATGGAAGGCCGCGACATCGGCACCGTTGTTTTCCCCCACGCCGAAGTCAAAATTTTCCTCGACGCTGCGCCCGAGGTGCGCGGCCAACGCCGCTACGAGCAGATCGGCCAGCAGAGCTCAGCGCCCGCACCGCCTCCTGAAGAAATTCTCCGCGACCTCCGCGACCGCGATGAGCGCGATCGTAATCGTGCCGACTCGCCGCTCAAGCCTGCGCCCGACGCTGTCATTCTCGACTCCACGCGCATGTCGCTCGAGCAGGCGCTCGCCGCAGCCGAAGCCATCGTCGCCAAAAAGCTCGGCATCGCGCCTCCCAACCCGCAAGCCCCCTGACTTGCTCCCTCGCTGCCTTGCTCCCTTGTTCTGCCGCCTAATGCGATAGGCTCTTAGTTGTATGGAACTGACTTGCAGCCGTTGCCGCCAGACTGTGCAGCCCGAGGATTGCTTCTGCCCCTTCTGCGGTCTGCCCCAGCTCGTCTACACGGCTGACGGGTCCGCCGGCTCCGGTGTCTCCGAGCGCACCGGTGAGCCGGTTCGCGACGCGGGCACGGTTGACTGGAAGGCTGCCCTGCGCCTGGCTCTCATGCTGGCCATTCCGGTCGGCGCGCTCTGTTCGATGTACTCCCCGGCAAGCGTCATCCGATTGCCCTTGATGGCTGCGGCCGGCGCATGGGTGGTGGCTCTTTACATGCGCGGCCGCCGGCCCGCCTGGATCACCATCGGCGCCGGCGCGCGCATCGGCCTCGTCACCGGCATTCTCGGTAGTTGGACAGCCGCCTTCACCACCGCAGTTTCGCTCTTTGCCGTGCGCTTCTGGCTGCATCACGGCTCCTCCCTCGATGCCGAGTGGCAGAGCCAGATGAATCTTGCCACCCAATACTGGGCGTCCATGGGCTTCGATGCCCAGCAGATCGCGACGAATAGAGCCATCATGCTCTCGCCTGAAGGTCATGCCGGCTTCATGCTCTTTAGCGTGGTCTTTCTGGCAATCATCATCCTGGCCGTCTCTGTCGCCGGCGGCGCGCTCGGCGCGCGCTTCTTTGGCCGCCCGCGCCGCATTGAAAGCTAGGGATTTCTCCACTTGACCCCGCCTCGAACCTGCGTTATCTTAGTTTTTATGAGTTTAGAGCTCACTAGGGTGGTGTGTCGGGCGTGTTGTTCCACGTCACACCGGCCTTGTGGTTGAGCGGGTTTCAGACTCAGCCGATTCACCTTAAGGCCGCGTGACAGCAAAGTTGCTGGCGCGGCTTTCGTGTTTAGGTCGGTGAATCCAAATCGAAACTACCCCCCGATTCAACTTTTTGAGCAAACCATGACGTTTCTTCCCCAAACTCGGCTCCAAGCCCCTGCCTCCCGGCGGCTCGGCTGTTGTTGCTGTTGTTGTTGCTGCTGCTGTTGTAGCCGCTAAGCCCCCTTCCCCTCTTCCATTTGAAGCGCGCCCAAGACTTTTTCTGACCCCTTGCAGACATTTCCCCGGGGCGCGCTCATATTCCCAAGCCTGCACCAGCAGGCCTTGACCAACTCTTCAGGAGACGCAGATGACCCTTCAGAAAAAATTGGCTCGAGTTCGCTTTGTTCCATCCCTCGCGCTTGCGGCCCTCGTCGTTCCGGTTGCTCTCGTCGTTGCAATTGCGTTCAGTCCAGCGCCGGCACTGGCGCAGATTGTTGGCGGCAACGTTGGCGGCGTCATTCACGACTCCAACGGGGCCGCAGTCAGCGGCGCCACCGTCACAGTCCGCCAAACCGACACCGGCTACACGCGCACACTCGTCACCGGCTCGGATGGCCGCTACGCCGCGCCCAGCGTGCCCGTCGGTCACTACACCATTTCTGTCGCGCACGACGGCTTTCAGCCGGAGGAACGGACCGGCATCGTGCTGGTCATCGGGCAGAGCGTGGAGGTGGACCTCACGCTGGGCGTGAGCGCGGTCCGCGAAACGGTCGTTGTCAACGCCGGCGACCCGGTCGTGAACACCACCTCGCAGCAAACCGCCGGCCTTGTCGACGAGCGCCAGGTCAAGGAACTCCCTCTCAACGGCCGCAGCTTCGACCAACTGTTGACCCTCAATCCCGCCACCGTGAACTATACCGGCGAGCGTTCGGGAAGCACCGGAACCTCCAACTCCTCGGTGGGTAACATGTTTTCCGTCGGCGGCCGCCGCCCGCAGGACAATCTCTTTCTGCTTAACGGAATCGAGTACACCGGCGCCTCGCTCATCAACGTCACGCCAGGCGGAACCAGCGGCGAGTTGCTGGGCGTTGATGCCGTGCGCGAGTTCAACGTCGTCACCGACACTTACGGCGCAAGCTACGGCAAGCGCGACGGCGCACAGGTCTCGATCGTCACAACCTCGGGAACAAACTCGCTGCACGGGACGGCCTTCGAGTTCATCCGCAACAGCGCTCTCGACGCACGCAACTACTTCGATCAGTCGACGATTCCCGAGTTTCAGCGCAACCAGTTCGGCGGAGCGCTCGGCGGACCCATCCGCAAAGACAAGCTCTTTCTCTTTGGCAACTATGAGGGCTTTCGTCAGGCCTGGGGCCTGAGCGACGTCACTCTCGTGCCCGATAACGAAGCGCGGCTCGGCTACCTGCCCTGCGGCCAGGTGACGCCGGCGCCGAATCCTTGCCCTTCGTCAGGGCTGGCCAATGTCGGCGTCAACTCCGCCGTAGCCCCGCTGCTGAATCTTTGGCCCGTTGAGAACGGCCCGGAGCTGCTCTCGAACGGCAACCCCAGCGGCATTGCGGAAGCCTTCAGCCATCCGCCGCAGCACATCAATGAGGACTTCGGCACCACGCGCTTCGACTCAAACCTCAGCGGCAAGGATCTGCTCTTCGCCGTCTACACCGTTGATGCGAGCGCCGCAACCTCGCCCTCCGCCAATCCCCTGAGCTACGTCAACGAGAACCTGCGCGAGCAGGTCGCGAGTATTCAGGAGCAGCATGTGATTTCGCCTTCGCTGCTCAACACCGCGCGCTTCGGCTACTCGCGCGGCAGCTACTTCTTTACCGGTCTGGTCCCCGTGAGTGGCGAACCCGGATGGGTCTCAGGCGATCCCGTCGGCGCCATCGTCATTAGCGGCAGCACGGCCTCAAACGGCGCCTCCTCCATCACCGGCGCGGGCGCCAACGTGGGCAGCAATAACCGCACGGCGCGCAATCTGTTCACTGAAGACGATCACATCTACTGGTCCAAAGGCCGCCAGCAAATCGAAGCCGGCGGATGGTTTCAGCGCATACAGGCCAACGATCTGCTCGCGCAGGACCAATACGGCCAGGCCTCCTTCAGCACGGAGCAAACGTTCCTCAAGGGCACCGTGGCCACCTTCACTCTGGTTCCCGCGCCCACCGCGTTGGGTTGGCGTTCGTTCGAGGGCGCTGGCTTCTTTGAAGACACCATCAAGGTCACTCCGCGCTTCGAGCTCCGCGCCGGCTTCCGTTCAGAATCCACCAACGGATGGAATGAATCGCAGGGCCGGGCCGCGAATTACGCCATCGTCAACGGCGTTTTACAAACCACGCCTGTCGTCGGCAACTCCGCGCTCTCCA
>Ga0224554_1000262_pt1 | contig 47351 bp, 40 predicted proteins | sample 714S22024metaG_FD_180666 | JGI IMG/M metagenome (GOLD analysis project Ga0224554, IMG submission 180666) | Peat soil microbial communities from Stordalen Mire, Sweden - 717 S2 20-24 | ecosystem: Environmental > Terrestrial > Soil > Wetlands > Peat | place: Sweden: Norrbotten County, Stordalen... | reverse complement strand
CTCTCGCTATCGGCGTCGGTGCCCACGGACTTATCAGCGTAGCCTCCAACGAGGCGCCCGCCGAAGTAGCCCAGATGGTGCGCGCCGCGCTCAACAACAACTGGGCGGAGGCGCGGGATCTGGAACGCCGTTTTGCCCAGCTCTTCGAGGCCAACTTCTGGGAGTCGAATCCCGCACCGGTGAAGACGATTCTCAGCCTCATGGGCAAGTGCGCCGATGTACTTCGACTTCCGCTGGTGCCGCCCACGGCTGCCACCCGGGCCCGGCTGGAGCGCCTGGCCGGCGAAATGGGCCTGCTCAAGCACGCGCCCATCCCGGCGGGTGTCCGGTCTGAAGTCTATTGAGGGGGTCTACTGAGCGGTCATCCCGGCCACCCTCATTTATTTCCTGAAACCCAATTTCGAGCGCTCCTGAAACTTTTTGCGTCTTTCTCGAATTTTCTTGCGTCTAATCCCGCAACTTCGCTCCGGACCCTGTGTCTATCCCAAGTGACGGCAGGAATCGACCCATAACGGGCTGCCTGCAGTCGTTAGTTAATTCCGGCGTTGGCTCCGTGCGCGGACGCGCCTTGCACTGACTCTTTTTTCCCTCTCTGTCGAGGTAGAAACCAAACCCCATTCGGGTTCGCGCTGATCTATGGTTCCAGCGCGGTCACGTGCCTCGGCAGGCGGAGAATTCGATTCAGTTCAAGTGAGAGGCAGGCAGTCCTGCCCACTCGGTGTTCGTCCTTATAGGCTGCGGAGGCCCGCAGAAAGAGACGTAAACAATATGTCCTCCCCCAAGACCCACACCAATCTTCTGAGGCTCGCTCTTCCTTTGCTTGCCACCGCCGCGCTGTTCGCCACCGGCTGCAGTAACGGCTCCATGTCAAGCTCATCCACGCAGGGCGCCACCACTGGCCCTGCATTCGTCATCGGTACTGACGCACCTCTCGCCAGCGTGGTTTCATTCCCTGTGGAAGTTGAGAGCGTCGTCCTCACTGGCGCCACCAACTCTAACAACCTCGTCAGCGGCAGTCCGACCGTGGACTTCGCCCGCTTCAACGGCCTGCAGACGCTCATCGACATGAACGATATCGACACCGGCAGCTACACCGGCGTCAACATCACGCTGGGCGCGGCCAGCATCGGCTATCTCAATACCGGCACGACGCCGTATTCCATCGCGACCATGGCCGCCACCTATCCCAGCAGCGCCACCACCTACACCGTCAGCATCCCGCTCGACAAAACACTCACAGTCGCCACAGCCGGCACCACGGACGGCCTGCGCATGGACTTCGATCTTGCCAAGTCCATCGCGGTTGACGGAACCGGTGCGATTACCGGCGCCGTCACCCCCACAATTGATGTTCACGTTGTCTCCCGCACTGACCAGGGCGGCCATATCGATACCCTGATTGCCGGCGTTCTCAGCGTCAACTCGGGTGCTGGCACCTTCGTCGTCCAGGGCCCCCATGGCGAGCAGTTCAACATCACCACCAACGGAAATACTGATTGGGACGGCGGCGCCACCATCGGTGCGCTCAACACCAGCAGCATCGTTGAGATCTCCGGGTCGCTCGATCCCGCCGATCAGACGCTCGATGCAGACGAAATAGCCATCCTTGCCGATAAGGGCCTGTACGCCACAGGGCAGATCACCAATGTCACCCCTGCCACCGGCGCGGCCACGTCCTTCAACATGTATGTGCGCGCGGTTGAGCCGGCCAACACAACGCTTCTCGGCAATATCGCCGATGTCACCCTCACCGGAAGCGAGAAGTACTACATCTACTGGTTCCACAATCCGTTCACGCAGTTCCTGTTCAACTCCAGCGCGCTGGTAGCCGGGCAGGATGTCGGGTTCGGCGGATCCACGGCCAGCGTGTCGGGGACTGCGGTTACCAACCTTGATCGGATCCACCTCCGCAACTGGGGCTTTAACGGAACCATCGTAGCCGGTAGCCAGAGCGCGGCAAACGGAACGTTCCAGATGAAGGTCACTGGCTTTGCCGGCGTCCTGATTCCGGAAACCATCACCGTCTACCTGGGCACCGCTTCTGACTTCCGCTATGGCCTGGGCGCATTCACCGACCTCACCGACGGAACCAAGATCCGCGTGGTCGGCCTGTTGCTCAAGAACCCAACCAACGGCAATGTCGTGTTGCTGGCCCGTCACTGCGACGGCCTCAGCTTCACTGACTACGCCACGGCTGCTTACTAGACTTAACGCCTGACAGGAATTCTTTCCGCCGGAGCCAAAAATGGGATGGCTCCGGCGTCTTTTTTTGCTTATTGGATTGACGCATTCAAAAACGGGGTCAGCCCCTGTAATCGCACACCAGCACGGTCAGGTCGTCCTCTTGCGACCTGCCCCAGTTCTGTGCGGATGCAATCAGCCTGTCCGCAGCCTCATTCGGCGTCATTCCCCTGGTCTCTCGCAACGCAGCCATCAGCGACTCGTCGCCGAAAAGCTTGCCCTCGGTATCGCGCGCTTCGACCAGGCCATCGGTATACAGCAGCAGGCGATCCCCGACCTCAAGTGGCAATGTCCTGTCGGAATATTCAGCCGCGGCCGATGCCGCCAATAGCAACCCGTTCTCCGCGATCTCCGTCACCATTCCCTTCCGGAGCAGCAGCATGGGTGGATGTCCGGCGGCCGCATAGCGAAGCTGGCGCGCTTCCGCGTCCAGATACACATATGCCGCAGTTACGTACTGTCCCTGCGTGTTCCCGCAGAGCGCGATGTTCATGCCGGCCAGCAGCTGCGCGGGGTGCGCGGCGTTGTTGCGCTGCGAGACCGCGGCCATCTTGACCATCGAAGCGATCAACGCAGCCGGCATGCCGTGCCCTGAAACATCGGCAATGAAAAAACCAGCCTGGCGATCGCCTGCCAAAAGAAAGTCATACAAGTCGCCGGCAACGGCGTTCATGGGCACGTAACGTGCCGCCACGCGAAAGTCCTTTGACGCTGGAAAGTCTCCGGGCAGAATTGAGAGCTGAATGCGGCGAGCCAACTCCAACTCTGATTGAATCTCTCCGAGTTCCACATCCCGCTCCAGGGTGCGGCGTGCGGCCACGTATCCTAGGCACCCGAGCAGAACCGCAAACCCATAGGGTTCGATCTTCGAATGAAATACGAGTCCGCTCATGATGTTGTCCCAAAGGGACAGTGCCACAAAGCACAGCACGCCAATGCGCACCACTGCGAAATCGCGATCTTTTCTCGCCTTCTTACCGATCGATCGCGCCAGCAGGATCCAAAGGACCCCTGTTACCAAGGCTCCGTTGATGGCGTCAAAACTGCGCTGTGGGCCGAAAGCAAGAGCACCCAGAAAAAGCAGGAAGAATACGACGTTGATCGCATGCCCCAACCGCGTTAACCGGAGCCCCCGCCCAAGAAATCCAGCCGCTCGAAAGAACATGAATGCCGGAATCGGAATCAGGTAAGAGATTCCTATGCGCAGCCGGTCGAAAATCACGTTGCCCTGGAATTCGATGCCCAGTACTTCCGCCTGCATCCACATGCGCAGACCGTACAGACCGGCAAAGACGGCCATCCACACCAACAGGGAATCGAAGCGCCTGCGCAAAGCGCAGAAAGCCATCGAAACCATGGCCACGGTTAGGAATGCCGACCCAAGAAACAGGAATGGCTCATCCTTGTGGAAGGCCCGCAAAACGTCGGCCGCTGTAAGCTGTGCGTCAATTACGAGCATTGCGGGAATGGTATAACACTGCGCAAGGTTACTGACTCCATAACGGGGCTGATGTGGGTGCTGGGATTTTGAAACACCTCACAACAAATCCGCAATCGGCGGAAACGTCAGCAGCAAACTCAGCACCAGCAACCCGAGCGCAATCCTGCTGATCCGCCCGATCGCCACGTCCTTCTTCTGCCACTGCCACTCCAGAACGCCCCACACCACGAGCCACAGCACGAGCGAAACCATGGTTATGCCCGACAGCGGCCCGGTGGGCCTGTAGAAGTTCATCATGCTGTTGATTGAAGCCACCTTGTCGGCGGCAATGTCGAGAACGGCAATCGCAAATGCTCCAATCCCCGCGGCCAGAATGCCAGCCGCGCCGGAGCCATTCGTCATCCCCCGATTAAATGAACCTGACGTATGCGCGCTCATTGTCATTTCCCCTCCGCAAGGTGAATCGTTGCGCCACCGTCAACCGGCGCGTTCTTGTTCAGCATGGCCCCAAAGAATCCTGCAATCCCCGCTGCCAAAAACGAAATCAACGTAAAGCCGAGCACCGCGTTGCGCAGCTCGGGATGATGCTTCAAGTTGCGCCCGTAACGAATGAACACGGCGGCCGCCATGGTCATGGAGATCGGCGCAAAAAACGCGATGTATTCCTTCCACTCCATGCCCACGTTGTGCCAGCCACTCGTTGTCGGCTTCGAGAGCAAAAGATAGCGCGGATACGCGCTCAAGTTGGCCAGCCCCGCAGGCGGAACTGCGCGATACCACGGATAAACAATATAGGCGCCCGACAAAACGGCGAGCCACGCCAGCACCGCCATCGTCACGAGATAAATCTTGAGGAACGACTCGTCCCTGGCCGTTACCGGTGATTCGGCCGCTGGCGCATACCGCCGCCAAAGCTCAACAATCACCCCCGAGCACAACAGCAGATACAGCGCCCCGAATCCCATCCCGTGGATCATCGTCCACAAGCTGCGCTCCGTAATCTCCATTCCTTCGCCTCGCTCTCTTCGCCCTCAGTTGCCCATCCGGTTGCCCAGCCCCGCCATCCAATTCATTGCTGCGCTCGCCGGCTCATCCTTCTTGTCGCCTTTGTCCTTGCCCCATGTCCAATACATGCCCAGGTACGCGTAGTTCTCCGTTTGTCCCGCAACCGAGTGCCCATAGCAGAACAGAAGCTGCTCATTCGTATTGTGCTTGAAGTGATAGTAGCCGCCCACATCGATCATGGCCGACTGCTCCGTCTGCGCCGCCGCGTAACCCTCGCGCCCGTGCGCAAACACCTCGGCGCCCAGTTCCCACTGTTCGCTCAACCCCCGTTTCACCAGCCAGCCCGTATACGGAAAATCGCGATAGTTTGCCTGCGGCACAATCTGGTAGCCGCCTCCGCCGTCAAACAGCCACTTGCCCTCGTTCTTCTGCAGCCAGATGGGCACCTTGTACCACACCTTCCCCACGCCCAGCCCCTTGTCAAAGCTGCCCGTAGGCATCTCGAACATGGGGAACATGCCGATCTGCGGAAAGTGTTTCGTCTCCTTGATGAACGCGACCTTCACGCCGAGCTCCATATCCGTCAACCCGAATTCCGTGGGCCCGGTGCCGCCGGGCAGGTAGACCTTGTTGTTTGATGGCGCCACCACCCCCCACGGCAAAATCGCGTGCAGTTGAACCCGCGGCAGCGCGCCCCAGTTGAACTCGAAGGCCGGGCCCACTGAATCCATCTCCGCGGGCGTGCCGTCCACACCGCCAAAAATGTAGAACTCGTAGTGATGCAGATCTACAGGCACAGGGTCGTCGGTCTGGTAGGGAGGCCCCTGCGCCCACAGCCGCGAAGCCGTTAGCAGGCAAATCAGGACCAGTGCCACCTTGGTCCATGTGCCGGGAACTTTCATCTACGCTCCTGCCATGAGGCTTGAAGAACGAAACCTGTGGGGAATTTCAACGACGGAATCAACCAGGGCCCTCGAGCAAACCAGGGCCTGTCTACACCTTTGATGCAGCTCCGCTTTGATGCACGCGGCATCCTTTTGCAAATTGATCGTAGCGACACGTTGCCTGCGCGTCTACGGGGTTTTCACGATATTCATCTGCCTTTAACCAGCCAGCTGCTTCTTCACCAGCTCGCTCACCGTACGGCCCTCGGCGCGCAACCCACTGGCCTGCAGCCTGGCCTGCACAGCCTTCATCACCAGGCCCATCTCCTTGGGCGTCGGCTTCTTGTCGAGCGTGGCCTCAACCTCGCTCACCGCGCCACCCACCAGCGCGGCCAGACCGGCCTCGTCCAGCGCCTTGGGCAAAAACTCCTCAATCACCACGATCTCCGCTGCCTCAATCGCGGCCAGGTCCGCGCGGTTCCCGTTCGTGAACTGCTCAATCGAGTCCCGCCGCTGCTTGATCATGGTCGCCAACACCTGCTCGCTCTCCGGCTGGGTCAGCGGCGCGCGCTTTTCAATCGACTTGTTCTTCAGCGCGTTCTTGATCAGCCGCAGCGTCTGCGTCCGCGTCGCGTCGTGCGCCTTCATGGCTACCACAACCTGTTGACTGACAAGGGCTTCGAGTTCGCCTGCTTCGGTCATTTCCTGGCTCCTGTTTCTGCTCCGGGGCTTGCCTCTTGGTTCTGGCCCTCGCCGCCTGCAAAACGCAGCGCAAGCGGCTTCTGCCAAAAGAGAATTGTACCGATTCCGCCTCGCAGACGCGCAAATCCCTTGTTTTGACCTCTCCCAGCTCTTGAATTCTCGTTTTTGCACAACGAACAACTATCACATAAACCACAAAAGTGTGTATTATGTGATTATTCGCTACCGGAACTACAACCTACAACTTCATCCGGTCCGAAACGAGGGAAAAATGATTCGGAAGACACGCCTCTTCACACCCGGCCCAACCCCGCTGCTTCCAGCCGCCCAGTTCGCCATGGCCGCCGCCGACATGCATCACCGTACGCCCGAGTTCCGCGCCCTCTTCCAAAAGGTGCTCGCCCAGCTCAAGGTTTTTGTCGGCACCAGGAACGACGTCCTTCTTCTCTCCTGTTCCGGCACCGGCGCCATGGAGGCCTCGGTCTCCAATCTCACCTCGCCCGGCGACCGCGTCCTGGTGCTCACTGCCGGTAAATTCGGCGAGCGCTGGACCGGACTGGCCAAGGCCTTCGGCTGCGAAGTCGACGTGCTCTCCGCCCCCTACGGGCAGACCTTCGACCTCGCCGAAGTGAAAAAAGCGCTCAAGCCTGAGCACAAGGTGGTCTACACCCAGGCCACGGAAACCTCCACGGCCGTGCGCCACGATATTGAGGCCATCGCCAAGATCGTTAGCGCTACGGACTCCATCCTCGTCGTCGACGGCATTACCGGCCTCGGCACCACCCACTTCGACGTCGACGCTTGGGGCATCGACGTGCTCATCGGCGGATCGCAGAAGGCCGTCATGATTCCTCCCGGCCTGGCCTACCTCAGCGTGAGCGAGCGCGCCTGGGCCGCCATGGAGAAGACCAAGAATCCGCGCTACTACTTCGACCTCCGCAAGGAGCGCAAGAACGCCGTCAAGGGCGAAAGCGCCTATACGCCGGCCGTGGCGCTCATCGCCGGTCTCGGCGCGGCGCTCGACTACATCGCGGGACAGGGCGGTGGCGACCTGGAAAAAGGCCGCATCGCTCTGATCGACAATGCGCAAGTGAATGCCGAAGCTACGCGCGCAGGCCTTGTCGCGCTCGGCTTCACGCTCTTCGCGCCCACCGCGCCCGCCGCCGCAGCCACTGCCGTTGCCGTCCCCGAGGGCATGGATTCAGGCACCGTCGTCAAGGCGCTCAAGACGCGCTTTGCCGCTGTCACCGCCAACGGTCAGGGAGAGATGCAGGGCAAGATCTTCCGCGTCGCTCACCTCGGCTTCTTCGACTATCTCGACACCGTCGCCCTGCTCGGCGCCATGGAGCACATCGCCAAGGACACCCTCGGCCTGCCGGTCGTCTACGGCCAGGCAGTAGCCGCCGCGCAAGAAGTCTACGCAAAAGCAACGAAGAGCTAGTGAACAGTGGACAGTGATCAGTGAACAGGCGTTGGTTTTTGCCTTTCACTGATCACTATCCACTGCGCACTTTCGACTGACACTGCGGGTGCCCCCGGTCCCGCGTTTGGGACCGGGGATGCTAGAAGCTAGAGGCTAGGAGCTGTTTTTATGGAACTCACCTTCGGAGAAAAGCTGCTGATCGCCCGCAAGCAGCTCGACCTCTATCAATACCAGATGGCTGAAAAGCTGGGCGTACACGCCAACTCCATCACCAAGTATGAGCGCGGCGAAGGAAAGCCGCACGCGGCTGTCGTGCGCATGTTCGATCTGCTCTGTGAGCAGCAGGGCATTCGCTTTGACCAGTACGAATCCACGCAGAAGGACAAGGGAGACCAGATGAAGATCGTGCTTGCTGAAAAGGTTTCTCCGGCAACACTGGCCGTGTTTGCGGCCGAGCCGGATTGGGAAGTGAAGACTCACGACCAGTTGCCCGACGGCCTTGCCGCCGCGCTTGCGGACGCCGACGCTCTCGTGGTTCGTTCCGCCGTGCAGGTTGACGATGCCCTCATGGAAAAAGCGCCCAAGCTGCGCGTCATTGGCCGCGCCGGCGTCGGCGTGGACAACATCGATGCTGAAGCAGCCACGCGCCGCGGCATCGTCGTCATGAACACGCCGGGCGCAAACGCCGTTGCCGTCGCCGAGCTCACCATCGGCCTCATGCTCGCGCTCGCCCGCAAGCTGCCCGCGGCCAACGCCTCAATGCACGCCGGCAAGTGGGACAAGAAAAACCTGCAGGGCGCTGAGCTGCGCGGCAAGACTCTCGGCATTCTCGGTCTCGGCCGCATCGGACTTGAAGTGGCCCGCCGCGCCCGCGGCTTCGGCCTTGAAATCATCGGCAGCGATCCCTTTGTCTCCGCCGCAGTTGCCCGCGAAAACGGAATTCGTCTGGTCACCATCGACGAGCTCATCGCCGGCTCAGACTACCTCACGCTCCACGTGGGCCTCACGCCCCAAACCACCGGCATCATCAACGAACGCACTCTCGCAAAAATGAAGAAGGGCGTGCGCATCATCAACTGCGCGCGCGGCGAGCTGGTTGAAGATGCGGCCCTGGTCGCCGCGCTCTTGAGCGGCCATGTGGCCGGCGCGGCGCTTGATGTTTTCACCGTCGAGCCGCCCAAAGAGTCGCCCTACTTCGCCATGGACAACGTCATCCTCACCCCGCACGTCGCCGGCTCCACGGGCGAGGCGCAGGAGGCCGTCGGCATTCAAATCGCCGCCCAGGTGCGCGACTATCTCAAGCTCGGTGTGGTGCAGAATGCGGTCAACCTGCCTTCGCTCACTCACGAGGAGTACAAACAACTCTCGCCGTTCATCGACATGGCTGGCCGTCTCGGTGCGTTTCTTGCGCAGGCCGGCAAAGGCGGCATCGAGTCCGTCGATCTGGTCTACAGCGGCACGCTCGCTGAAGCAAAAACAGATCTGGTGCGCAATGCGGCCATCGCGGGCCTGCTGCAGGGCTCTGAAAATGTGAATCGCATCAACGCCAACGCCGTCGCCCAGGAGCGCGGCATCCGCATCTGCGAGCAGAAGGCTGAAACCCATCGTGGCGGAGCGGGCAGCGTGCTCACCGTCGAGCTGCACACCGCCAACGGAACCAGCCGCGCCAGCGCCACCGTCATTCATGGCGAGCAGCCCCGCCTGCTCGAGTTCGACTCTATCGACATCGAGACCCCGCTGGAAGGAAATCTGCTGGTCTGCCGCAATCTCGACGTGCCCGGCGTCATCGGCCGCATCGGCACCATCCTCGGCGAGCAGGGCGTCAACATCGCCAACTTCGCTCTCGGTCGCGAGCGCGCCGGAGCCAAGCCCGTCAAAGCTCTCGCCCTGGTCCAGGTGGACGCACCGGTCAGTGAGAAGGTGCTTGCGGCTCTCGCCACCATCGAGGCGCTGCTTGAAGCCCGCTCGGTGGTCCTTTAGCAGGTTACGAAAAAACTCTTTAGGCCGCGATGGGTGCCCCGGTCTCGTTTTTGAGACCGGGGATCGTAAGAAATCTGCTTCGAGATGTGCCCCATCCATTGCACGATTTTTGCGCAATGGGTGGGCGTCAGCAACCCGATTGCTTACATACAGCCCAGGCACCGCCGCACATACGCAACCTGTCCCAGGTGATACCACTCGTGGTGCGAAAGAAAGATCACAACCCCGCTCATCTTTCCGTCAAAGCTCGGCGGTAATGTGTGGGGCGGCGGCGGCAGAGCCTCAGCAAGCTTCTCCTCCGATGCATTCTCAAACGCAGCCGCGAGGCTCTTCTTCGAGTCCTGCCACGCGTCGATCATCTCGCTCACCGTGGGCGGTACCTGGCCCTCCTCCGGCTTTGCCGCGCGCGCAAACTGGCCCAGCCACGGCCTTGTCCACGTCGATCCCAGAAATCGAATCGTCGATGAGCGCGCCCAGATCATGTGACCCACAATCCAAAGCAGATTGTTTTGCGCACCGCTGGGCAGCTCCAGCCACTGCGCCTCGGTTACGTTTTTGAAGCCTCTCTCCAACATGTTTGCGTTGAAAGCGAACGCCGCTGCCGCCGGCGCCACTGATGGGGGAATTGCCATTGTGCTCTTTCTCCTTTGCGCTTCGGCGTTCGTCGCCCACGCGCCCTGCTGTGATTGAACCGTGATTTAACTTCGCCGAAAATCCTCGCCGCGCCTCAGGCGTACACGGCATTCGGCATCGGCAGCACTTCATACTTGAAGCCCTTGTCCGCGAGAATCACCGGATCCCCCGCGGTCAGGGTGTTCGCTTCTAAAGCCTCATCCACGCGCATGATGCCCACGCCCCACCCGCCGGCCGGATCGGCGACAGGACCAAACGCGATCACTTTGCCTGTGGCAAGCTGTCCGCGCCAATAGACGCTGTGTAACTGCATCAACGTCCGCTCCTCCGCCGTCATGTCCATCATGAAGCTCGCCCGCGGCGGCAGCAGCCGAAACAGGAAGTGGTACACCGGCGGAGCGCTCTTGCGAAAATCCGCTTCGAGCAACGCGACCACCCGTTGCCAGCCAGTGCCATGGTTGCGGCACATGTCCGCACGATCCCCAAAGCCCGTATGCCGCAGTGTCAGCCGCGTTCCTCCGTCAATCGCCTCGAGCATGTAAACCACATGCGTCTCGTGCCCCGGATCCCAGCTTGGCCGCCAGGTAAACCCCAGCTTGCGCGGCGCCTCCACTTCGGTGAACTCGCCATCAATCGTCTGCGTGCTTCCATTCGGCATCGTCCCGGCAGCGTGCAAACGGCCGCCCTTGCGCACGTCTGCCGTCCACTCGGTGGTGTTGTAGCCCTCGGCCGATCGCCACCAGCGCGTTACATCTTCGCTCCGCACCAGCGCCTCGAACACCCGCTCCGGCGCGGCCGCAATCTCCACCGTTGCCAGAACCGTTCCTTGCTCCACATCCGCCACTGCCTGCGCCTTTTTCAACACCGTCATTTATGCCCCTCCCGATTCGTTTTCAAGATGCTGCTTCAGCCTGTTCAGATTGTGCTCCCACAGGTTGCGATACTCTTCCAACCACCGCGCCACATCGCGCAGCGGCTTCGGCTCCAGCCGATAGTGGCGCTCTCGGCCCGAACGCCGCTCCTTAACCAGGTGCGCCGCTCGCAGAATCCGCAGATGCTTGCTGATCGCCGGCCGGCTCTGGCTGAACTCCGAGGCCAGCGTATTCACAGGAGTCGGCCCGCGTCGCAGCTTGTCAAGAATCGCTCTCCGCGTCGGATCGGAGATCGCCCGGTAAACATTCGCCCTGTCATCTTCACGAGTTGTCTGAAAATGAGTAACCATACGGTTACATGATCTTCGCCCTGCATCCTCCGCCTGTCAAGAGAAAAAACCGGGTGCCCCATCCATCGCGCCTTTTGCGATGGGTGGGACAGCAGAAACTACTCTCCGTGTTTGTGTCAGGGCGCGAGTTTACTCGTGCCGCAGGAGCCGCAAGATGAACGTCGGGCTTCAGCCCCTGCTAAATCAGCCCCGGCGTAGAGCCCACACACAAAAAAGCCACTGCCCGCAGGCAATGGCTTTTTCTATCGCTTGATTGAAGTTGAAAAATTACGCCCGGCTCAGGTAAGCTCCTTCGCTGGTGTCCACGCGGATCTTCTCGCCTTCATTGATAAACGAAGGCACCTGAACCATGAGTCCTGTTTCGGTCTTCGCCGGCTTGGTCACGCTGGAGGCGGTCGCCGACTTCAATCCCGGCTCCGTTTCAACAACCGTCAACTCCACGGCCGACGGCAGCTCGATGCCCACCGCCTGGCCATCGTGATAGCTGACGTGGATCTGCAGGTTCGGCGTCAGGTACTCCACTGCGTCGCCCAGCGTCGTGCCCTTCAGTACCGTCTGCTCAAAGTCCACCGGGTTCATAAAGTAGTAGTCGTCGCCGTCGGCGTAGAGGAACTCCATTTGCACCTCGTCCACCACCACCTTTTCAATCGCGTCGGCGGAGCGGAAGCGGTGTTCGAACATGGCGCCCGTTCTCAGGTTGCGCAGTTTGGCCTGGATAAACGCACGCAGGTTGCCCGGGGTGCGATGCTCCACCTTGAACACCAGGTGTAGCTGGTCGTTGTGCTTGATGATCATGCCCGGACGCATTTGTGTGGCGGGAATCGCCATAAAAGTTGAAACTCCTTGCTTCATTTGCGCTCACAGCGCAATAGATTTCTGGCCTTGGCCCATCTTCAATTGTAGCCCACTGCATCCTCCCACCTCTCACCGCCGCTCCCTGCGCGCTCGTTCCGGTGTGTTCTGATCGAAAGCATGAGAGGGAAGGGAAATGAAGGCTCCAAAAGCCGCCTGCTGGCAGTTGCAGGTCTCCTGCTGCTCTCCGTCCTGTGGTCGCTCGGTCCGCTCAGTTCCGATCTCTTTGCCCACGCCGCCAGCCCCGCCCCTCCGCTTGAATCGGCAACCACCCAGTTCGCGCTGCTTGCCCTGGTCGCGGTTCTCTGGGCAGTCGCGCGTCATCAGCCGTGGCCGCGCGGCCGGGAACTCTTTGCTACGGTCGCCGTCGGCCTGGGACTCTTCGCCGCGCCTGCCGTTCTTGTTGCGCTCGCTGCCGGCGAAGTCTCCTCGCTCACCCGCGTAGCTTTGTTCTCATTGGTGCCCGTCTTTGCCGTCGTCTTTGAGCCTTATCTCGGCAGCGATGCCCTTCGTCCCCCGCCGGCAGCGCTCATGGCCGCTCTCGCGGCCGTCGTTGGTACCCTGTGCATCTTCCCGCTCAACCTCCCCGGTTCCATCCAGGCCGGTGCGGCCTTCCTCGGTCTTATCCTCGCTGCGGTCCTGGTGGCGGCAGCCAACTGCGCAGCCGTCCGCCTCACCAGCCAAACCCAATCCCTTGCGCCCTTCATCGCCATCGCCTGCGCAACTGCGGCAGCCGTCCTCGCCCCCGCCAACCAGATACTCAGCCCGCAGCCCTGGCAGGTTGCAGGGCTAAGCCCGGCCATGCTTTTCGCGGTCCAACTGCCCAGCCTGCTCCTGCTCTTCTGGCTCATGCGCCGCACGAGCGCCACCGCCATGGCTACGCGCTACGTTCTTGCTCCCCTCATCGCCATCCTTGTGGACATGGGCATAGCGCGCCCCATCGTGGGAGCGCGTACATGGCTTGGTTTGTTGTTGATTGCCGGTGGCGCCGGAGCTTTGCTGCTCGCGCCCCCCGCTCCGCCCGACGATGATTCCCCGCCGTTAAGCCTTTACCGAAAATAGGTGCTTCGGCCGGCTACCGCGGCGCCTCGTAAGGCTCAACCTTCAGGAAGTCGGAGAGAATGCCCCGTTCCTGCGGCGAAAACGTTCCCTGGTATCGCGCCGAATTCAGCACCGTCTCGCGCTGGTCCAGCGGAACTCCGCGCAGATTCTGGAATGCCTGCTTCATGATCGCCTGCCGCTCCAGAGGAAGCGCTGCCCACGTCCGCCCTGACTGGTTCAGGCTCATCCTGTCCTGGGGTGAAAGCCGCTCCAGCATCTCATTCCGTTCCAGCCGCCGTTCCCGCTGCGCTTCCGGCAACCGGTTCACTTGTTGCAGTTGCTGCGTCAAACGCTGCTGATCGGCGCTCGGCAGCCGCCTGAACGAGGGATCGTTGCTCAGCATCCGCTCCTGGTCCTGCACTGGAATGTTTCTGTGTTGGTTGAGCCAGTCTTCCAGGTGACCCTGCGGAGCCACGCTCTGCCCGCCATATGCCGGCCGCTGTTGGCCGTACGCAGGCTGCTGCATGCCACCATATCCGGGCCGCTGCGCGCCTGCCGCCGGATTCCCTGCGGCTGGATACGCCGGCCGCTGCTGGTTGTTGTACCCAGGCTGCTGCCCGTACCCTGGCCGCCCGCCTTGCGCTCCCATTTGTCCCTGTTGTCCCTGTCGAGGAAGAGGCTGTCCTTGCCGCGCTGCACGCCACTCCTGCTGCAGTTGGCGATTCGTCATGCGCGCGCCCGATCCTGCACCCCCTCCTGCGCCCATCCGGGCCGTGGGCCTCTGCGGAGCCGGGCGCTGCTGCTGTCCGCGAGCCCAGCCCGCAAACACGCAAACCGCCAGCATCACGGCCACCGCCGCCCGCCCAATCTTGCCCGTATTGTGCGCCCCGTTCACAAAATTCTCCATCGGCCCGCGCCGAAAAGTGTAACTAGTCGCCGTCTTTTTGGTTGCCCGACATCGACTCCAGCTGGTCCAGTATCTGTTGATTGCTGTCCAGCAACTGCAAATCATGCACCACCGCGGTCTGCGCAGGCGGCGCCGGTTCCGGATGATTCCAGTCCGTCACGCCCAGGTAGGTGCCTCCGCCGATCAGCAGCATCACCGTCAGCGCCATCGCCCCCACCGGACGCAGATGGCCCACCGCGCCATAAGCGAAGCCGGCGCGCATGCGGGCAATCTGGCGTGCCAGCCAGCCGCTTGGCTCCGCCTCACGCTCTTCCCGCATCCGCGCTTCAAGCCGGGTCATAAAGTAGGGGCTCGCTTCAGGAGCCTTCCACTCGTCCAGCAACGCCATGGTCGCCTTCAGCTCAGCCAGTTCGGCCTTGCAGTTGTCACACTCCGCAACATGCGCTTGAACCTTGGCAGGCACCGCTGCGGGATCGAACAGCAGATCCGCCAGCTTCTCATCCATCCCGGTGCAATTCTTTTTCATCGTTTCCATGGTTGCCACCCGCTTTCCGCCGGTTCGTTCCAGCGTGTCTTTGCTTACACAAAATCCTTGAGCTTGTCCCGCAGCGTCTGGTACGCCCTGAACAGCAGACTCTTGGTTGCTGACTCGCTCAGTTTCAGCACGTCTCCAATCTGCCGGTAATCCATTCCCTGGTACTTGTGCATCAGCACTGCCATCCGCTGCCGTTCCGGCAGCGCCATCACATGCGTGCGAATGGCCGCCATGCGCTCATCCCGCATCAGCTTCTGTTCCACCGACGGTTCGTCGTCGGCTACGTCCGGCGTCGTGCCGGTCTCTGCATCCGGCGCGTCCAGGTAAATCGTCTGCGCCGACCGTTCGTGTTTCGTATCGCGCGCATGGTTCACGGCTAGGTTCGTCGCAATTCGGTAGAGCCATGTCGTGAACCGCGCCTCTGCCCGGTAACTGTCCCTTGCTCGATAGACGCGCAAGAACACTTCCTGGGCTAACTCTTCGGCCACCGCCTGGTTTCTTACCATCCTGAAGAGGAAGTGAATCATCGCCCGGTGATGTTTCTGCACCAGGAAGTTGAAGCTCGCTTCATCCCCCGCCGCCACCTGAAGCATGATGGCCGCATCGCTGGTCGGGTCAAGTTCAGGATGCCCGCCAACCGCGCCCGGCCTTTCCGCCGGTCCAACACCCAGCGCCGAATTGTCCAGGACGAGGGTAGCCATGTCTTCTGGAACCCCATCCTCGTCCAAATGTTGCGCTTCTAAATCGTTTTCATGGTCGTTTTCCAGGCCGTTTTCCCGGTCCGAATCGCCCCTGAAAACCCCATTGGATCCCCCATTGAATCTGTTGCTTTCGGAGTAGCCCTGGCCCTCATCGGCGCCGGGCTCCGGCCTGACCCGTCTGACCGCCTTGTCCGCTCCGCTTTTGGCGCCCTCATGCGTGCCCGTCGCCTGCAGTCCGCCGCCGCCAAATCCCAGTCCCGATTCCGGCCCTGAAACCAGCCCGAACCCCCGCCCAGACCCCAGCGCGGCCTCCCCATCTTCCGGGAAATCGCCCCTCAGGCGTCCTGCATTGCGGATTGACGGCAAGCTCCAGCGCATTATCACTTTCCAGGGGCCCAGGGACCTATTCGGTGAGCCCCATTTGGCGACACCCAAGGGTTGGCCGTAAAGCCATGCTGATGTTAATCTAAACCAGAGAGAGCCCCGCAGTCGCTCCCCTTTTACAGCCCTCCCATGGGCGCTTAACTCAGCGGTAGAGTGCCACCTTCACACGGTGGAAGTCGCAGGTTCGAATCCTGCAGCGCCCACCATAGAATCAACAACTTGCGGCATCTCCGCCGAGCGAATTGGTAGCGTTTGGTAGCAAAAGTTGAGAACCTTTGCAAGGCTCCGACCGCGTAGACAGCATTGCATAGACGGAACCGACCATCTGCTTCACACTTTCCGGCAACTCCTGCATATACTCGTTGGCCGTGGTATCGGCCTTGGCATGCCGCAGGTGCGCCTGAATATCCTTTACCGATCCCATCTTCTGCGCCCGTGTAGCCATGGTGCGGCGCAGAATCTGGAAGTTCAGTTTGGGAATCCCCAACTTCTCGGCAAGGGGGTTGAGAACCCTGTTTCGGTAGTTCCCGGTGTCCATGACGCCACCCTCCTGGTTGGGAAAGATGAACGCGTCTGGAGACGCTTTGGGGCACTCCCGCTTCCATTGCAAAAGCTCAGCGGCAAGTCCATCGGGAAGATGAATGTCGCCGAGACTCTTTTTGGTCTTCCCGAACGGCCTGATCTGCCTCCGGTAGACGGTTTCCGTAATCGACAAGGTATTGTGGTTGTCGAAGGATTTCCAGCGCAGCCCAAACAATTCGCTTGGACGAAGTGCCCCGGTGATGTCCAGCATAAGCAGAACCCTATCTCTTCTGCCGGTCTGCTCCAACATCGACCGCAGTTGTTCCCAGGAAAGCACCCGTTTGTCCTTCGGCCGAAGATTCTTTGGAATCTTCAGCTTTCGGGTCGGGTCCCTTATCAGGAACTCCTGCTCGATGGCCTCGTCAAAGATGGACTTCATATAAGACCGAGCCTGCTTCACCCGATCTTGTGAAAAACGGTCCGCCAAATCGTTCAGGTGCGTCTGAAGTACAAATCTGTCCAACGAGTCGAGCGCGATCTCCCCAAACTTGGCTAACAAGTCGTGTTCGATCTGGCTCTTCTTTTCTTTCGCTGTCTCCGGCCGCCAATCCCCTTGCCTAAGCGGGAAATAGCGGTTCCGAACAAACCATTCCAGGGTTACAGAGCTGTCGTTCAGGACTCTGCCCCCGAGGTTCTGGCCTGTCTGCTTTGTGATTTCCGTCCGCAACGCTTCCCGCGCAACGGATCTGGTCATCTGCGATTTGAGGCCGAGCTTGATACAAGAGGTATCGGCTCGTTCCTGCTGGGTTGTAGGATCAAGCACATGCCGCCGGAAGTATCCGTACCACTGCTTTCCGCGCAGCACCACCCATCCCGCTTGGTGCGATTTACCCATGAGTTCCTCTGATTCTGTGGGGGGAACCGTGGGCCGTATTCATTTTACCGGCTTCCACGTCTCAAATTGGAGAGGCGCTCCCTCTCGCAGATGAATTCTTCAATGCTGCTGGTGCGAAAACGCAGAGCACCGTCACCCAAACGGATAACTGGCAAATGCGGGGATTTGCGGGAGGAGTGGTCCCAGACCCAGTCCTTGCTGACCTTCAGCCGCCAGGCGACTTCTTTGACTGTGAGCAGAGGATCAGTTTGAATCTCATACGGACTTGGATTTGCGTGCAATTGTGACATTTGCTCTCCTGTCGATTGGCGCTTCCTGAATAGAGCAGGAGGGGCCTGTTGTAGCGTGTCAGAATAGAGTTCCGCCATTCATGCGGACCAAAAGCGCGATGAGACAAAGATTCCAGTGTGAGAAAGTGCCTTGTGATTACGGTTCTCTTGACTGCCCTTGATATGACCGCACCTGAGAACTATGTCGAGGTGATTTGCAGATCTCGTCGGGAGTCGCCAGAGTTCAACCGCGTCCGCTGACCAGCTTTTCTCAAGAATGCCCTGCACGGTTATGTTGTTCTCGTCGGGAATAGCGTCAGGCCTGTTCGCAAGAAAGACGTTGTGCAGTCTGTCACTCTGCGGGGATATCGTTGCAGCCCTCATCAGCGATGAGTTAAGCACAATCCGTGAACCACCATTCGATTTCCGCGGGGCTTCCTGGTGTCGCAGATTCCCAACCCCTACCTCAGCAGCTCTGCCCGTCACAAAGAATATTCGTGTCACGCATCGCACCCTTCTCACAGCGGAACGTCCGGCTTCATCACAAAAGTTCCACGTGTCTGCGAGGCACTTGTTGAGGTTTGCGGCTTCTCTCTACGTGCCCTCACCGGAGCCTCCTCAACCGGCCCACTCAATTTCGCCATGTACCCCGAGAGAGCAGTTGGACTGATCTTTATCCCCTTCTCTCCCAGCAGATGAGTCAGCATGGTCAATGAATAGCCTTTCCTCCGCAACTCCACGAGAAGAGGCAACAGCGTCCGTATCACCGCCCCCATCATGAACGAATGGGGTTGCGGCACGGGTTCTGACGTTTTTTTAGTCAACAACATACGAGCATCCTCCACATTCTCCAAAGAAAAGACCTGCACCTTACGATGCCCCTCTGTTCCCATCGCCTCGCCTCCTCACAGCTGCACTTTGCAGATATGCAATAGATAATACACCATTCAGAGTAGATAGATCGCTTGTATAGTATTCTTGTATTGGACAGACAAGGAAACGGAAATCGGGTTGGGAACAAAAAACTGAACGGCTAAATGGTGAAAACTGGAAGCCTAAACGGTGAATGGCAAGGTAGGCGCTGTCCGGACAAAACCCCTGCGGGGTTTCGCCCAGCCACCACCATTTCCCCAATCCGCCTTCGGCTACTCGGAGAAATGGTTGCGCATCTTGCTCAGGGCTGCGCCCCGAGACCCCACCGAAAGGGAGAGGACAATGGCAAGATCCACACGAGCACAAGGCGCAGCATTACGGATCGAAATCCGCATCACGGAAGAAGAGAAAGCCACAATCCGTGACCAGGCCAACAGTGCGAGCCTGACGATGAGCGAGTACATCCGGCGGAGTGCATTGAACAAGCGAATCCTTTCCACGATGGACCAGAAAGCCGCAGGAGAACTTGCAAGACTCGGTGGACTCCAGAAGCATCTGCTCCAGCAGATCAAAGGTCTCCCCAATGAAGAAGACCTTCGCAGGGGACTGAATTCCACATTGCTGGCTGTTCATAACGCAATGAGAGCACTTAAGACGGGCACGGTGAAGTGAACATGATTGCCAAAGTTCAGCCAACTCGAAAACACTCCAGCAGCTTCAAACGGCTTCAGGAATACCTTACGCGGGAGCGTGATGCCGACACCGGAGAACTTCTGTTGCGAGGAGATGTTGTCATGTCGGAGAACCTTCTGGGCTTCGACACAGCGGCGCTAGAGATGCAAGGGGTTGCATCTCTCAATAATCGTTGCAAGGATGCTGTCTGCCATTATGAACTGGCATGGCCTCCGGGTGAGCGGCCTACTCGGCAACAATGGGTAGATTGCGCGCTGCACACATTGAAGGCGCTCGGATATGAAGGCCACCAATTCATGATCGTCGCGCACGATGACAAGAAGCATTTTCACATCCACATCATGCTCAACAAGGTTCATCTGGAGACTCTCAGAGCACATACGCCATATCGCGATTGGTTCACTCTCGATGCCGCGGTGCGCTTCCTTGAAGCGAAACATGGTTGGGCACACACGCCTGGTCCAATGCGCTGGGAGGAGGATACTCAAAAGGCCGTACTCATATCGAAATCCGAGCGCAATGCGTCCCGATCTGCCCAACAACATCCGACCGGAGCCGCCGCACAGTTTGAACATTACCAGGATCAGGAATCATTCCAATCCTATGTGCGACGGGAGATTGCCCCGCGCGTGCAGACACTGCTCACCCGACGCAATGCTAGATGGGATGACCTCCATCGCCTTCTCTCGAAGGCCCATCTCAAACTTGAGAAAGGTGAGTCGGGCGGATATACGGTCCTTGCCGTTGACTACAACATCCGGGTAAAAGCGTCCAATGTGTTTCGCAACAACTTCGCTGGAAAGATCAACCGTCAGGCTACTGAAACCGCTCTTGGAGCCTGGACACCTGCGTCAACATCTGGCTATGAGGCCGATCAGCGTGGCGCGCAACATAGCGATCAACGGGATACTCGTAATAGCGCACCGAGGGAAGAACGGAAAGCGCAACGACTCGCCGAGCGCAGCTCTCTGATGGCCGATTATAACAAATACAGAAACCAGCAACGGGCAGTATGCAAGGGCCTTACAGCAGAGGGACGAGAGGCACGCCAACATCTCATGGTGTCGCTCCGACAGAGAAAGAAAGAGATTCGTGTGTCCGCTCAGCCGTGGCCGGACAAGAAAGTCTTGCTCTCCCAGGCAGCAGCCCAATTCGTTCTTGAAGTGCGTGCCCTGAAGCTGTCTGTACAACAGAGGCGGCAAGAGGCACTCCCGAAGAATCTCCGCTCATGGGTCGCGGACAGGGCCGACGAAGGAGACGCGCGCGCTGCCGCACAACTTCGAGGATGGCGTTATTCCGACCAGCGGAATCAACGGCGGCTCGATGCAAGGCTTGAGTCAAACGCGCTGCATATCAGTCCGTCGCCCGAGGAGAATCAGAAATCCGACTGGGAGGACTTTATGCAGCAAACGCTCTCGGCTCAACAGAGGCAACAAGTTCTTGCAAACCAGATCGCGACGGCGCGCATCTGGACAATCAACCGCAAGACCGGCGATGTTTCGTACACGCTGAACGGGCGCCTTTCGGTCATAGACCGCGGGCGCATTGTCACCGTACTCAACCAGGATAAAGCCGCCGTCCTCTTCGCATTGGAGATAGCCATCCAGAAATTCGGACCGCACATCGCGTGTGACGGCAGCGTGGAGTGGAAGCGGATGGTCACAAAGATTGCGACGCAACACGGCATCTCCGTCCAATTCACTGACCCGGAGATGCAACACGCCATGCACCTTCTTCAACGTCTGGCGAATCCGCGCCAACGCCAGCAGGAAAGAGGCGGCAGGTAGCTCATGATCGCGGATATGCGGCCGCCGTCAGCAAGATGCCCTGACGAGACTATGCGAATGTGGATTGAACTGGAGCCTTGAGTCTGTGGACGGCTCCAAAATAGGCCACCATCACGCGAAATGCCTTGGACCGATTGACTCCGCAGAGAACCTCTCCTCCGATCCTCTCCAGTTCATCGGCTATCTCGAAGGTCAAAGGAAACACGAATGCAGTGTCGATAGCCTGAAATGGAATGTTCAGCCACTGGTTGTTGTAGAACGCAAGAAGTTGCGCCTGCGCGGCCTTGGTTTTGAAATGCATGATGATGTGTTCGGCCAGGGCGTTCTTCTTCCGGATTTTGAGCACAGCAAAGAGTTGATTGAAATGGCTCTTGGTGAATCTGGAATCGACGGTAAGCCGGAGTTGAGTGCGCTTCTCTGCGGGAGAAACGACTTTGCGCTTCGGTCGGGCTAAGGTCTTTTTCGCTGCGGACATGTGGTTCCCTCGTTATGATGTATCTTACAGCATATATATATATGCGTCTCGAAGACCATGCCCTAACCGATTGTAGCCAAAAGAGTTCGTGTGGAGGGAACGCCGGGGAGTAGTGGGTTTATTGCATGACGAGGCGAGGGATTCAAACCGAATGAACCAGAACAAATCTAACCGTGCGGGGGACGGAGAAAAAAGAACAGGCCGGAGACCGCGCAGCGCGCTAGAGCTATGATCCCGACTTGAGGAGCCGGATGCGGCGCGCCAGGCTCGAAGACCAGCACATCTGCCGTCAGCGACTGGAACTCGACCATGCTGCAATCCGGCACGACCGCTGCCAGGGCCATAGCATACGCCAGATCGCCAAGGGCCACCGCATCTCGACGGCCACTGTTCAACGTGTAATGCGAAAGCCCCTGGTGCCGGAACAAGTGCCGGAAGCAATCGAGAAATCAGCCTGAACTAAGCCGTTCTAGCCACTGTAACAAAAGGGGTCCAAAAACCTGCCTCGTAAACATCACAAAACAAACAGCCGGATCTGCCCAATCCGGCCGTGTCAAATGGGTGTGGCTTGTGGCACAGGGGATTTAGGTGAAGATACGTCACCGAAAATCCGGGTGATCGGACTAGTGTCTCAACTGTTCTTCCTTTTCCTCTGTCTTTTCCTTGACCCAGGAGACCCCCATTTCATGAAGCACGTGGCGAATTGCAGACAGCAATGCCTCGATGTCGGCGGTGGTGATCCTGCCGATCGAACCGATCCGGAAACAGGATTCAAAGGAGAGTTTGCCGGGATAAATTGCGAAGCCGAGTTTCCACAGCCGCTCATAGAATTCGGCAAACTGGAAAGCCGGGTGCGCAGGGTAACGAAACGACGTGATGATGAAGCTCTGGTCTTCTTCTGCAAGATAGATTTCGAAGCCAATCTCCCTCATACCGCGGCAAAGTGCAATATGGTTTTGACGGTAACGCGCCCCGCGCGCTCGCACTCCGCCTTCTTCATCTAGTTCGTTCAGTGCCTGTTCAAAAGCCAGGATGGTGTGGATCGGCGGCGTGAACCGAAAGTGGCCGTCAGCCTCCATGCCGGCCCACTGGTCATAGAGGTCGAGACTCAGCGTGCGTGCATTGCCTTGTGCGGCAAGGAGAGCGCCGCGCCTGGCAAGCACAAAGCCAAACCCAGGAACGCCCTCGATGCATTTGTTCGCTGAGGAGATGAGAAAGTCGATATGCGAGCCCACCATGTCAATTGGCACCGCGCCGAAACTGCTCATTGCATCCACGATATAGCAGGCCCCGGCACGATGGACGACATGACCGATCTCTTCCACCTGATTCAACATGCCACTGGTGGTTTCGCAGTGCACAACCGCAACGTGTGTGAATCCACTTGTGGAGGCCAAGCGTTCAGATACTAACTCCGCTGTGAACTTTTTGTTCTCAGCCACTTCGAACACGTCCAGATCAATGCAGTGAACGTGTGCCATTTGCCCAATGCGGCGCCCGTATGCGCCGTTGACCAGCACAAGCAATTTGCCGTCCTGAGGAATTGCCGATGAGATTACCGACTCAACGACAAACGTGCCGCTGCCCTGCATGAGGATGCATTCGTAGTCGTTGCGCGGATAAGGTCCAAGATCAAGGAGGCGCGTGCGGACATTGCGCACACTGGCAAGAAAATCGCTATCCAGAGATCCAAGATCCCGGAGCATGGCCCTCTTGACCGTCGCGCTCGTGGTCAGGGGGCCAGGGCTAAAGAGAAGTTTGTCTGAGTTAATTACTTCCATTTTCATTTTCCTCTTCATCGCCATCGCCGTAATTACCATCGCCGTAATTCAGCGGAGGTGGTGGAATCATGGCGACAGCCTTGGCTGGCGCCGTGTAGACTTTCTGGCCGCCGAGGTAAGTTGCCTCGAGGACGATGTCTTTGATCGTATCTGGGGGAACCTCGTGCGGGTCCTTTTGAAGGATCACAAAATCTGCCAGCTTGCCTGGAGTAATCGATCCCTTGAGGTTCTCCTCAAATGTGGCGTAGGCGCCGCCCAAAGTCCAGACCTTAATCGCCTCATCTACGCTGACTCTCTGATTTTCTCCGCGCGCAACACCGTCAGAGCTCTTGCGGGTAACCATGTCCTGAATTCGCAGCAAGGGATAAGCTGCAGAGATAGGTGAATCGGAATGGCCGGCCACAGGAATTCCCATTTCGATCGCTGTGCGGTAGGCATGCATCATCGAGAGACGCTCGGGGCCGTAAGAAGCGAGTATGTCACCGTACTCCCACATGTAGGAGTGAAAGACGAGAATCACGCCGTCTTTCTTTGCGCGGTCCAACAACGCCTGATTCATGACACTTGCGTGCTCAATTCGCCAGCGGGCATCAGGCCGAGGGCTCTTTGCCTCAGCACGTTCAATTGCCGTGAGCACCATGTCAATCTCACGGTCGCCATTGGAATGGGTTGCAACCTGCCAGCCCGCGTTCCACCACTTCTCATAATCCTGATCCAGTTTTTCCTGCGTACGTGCAGGGGGAATGCCGAAGTAGCCTGGGTGGTCGGAGTAAGCTTCGCTGAGCCATGCCGTCCGTCCACTCAGCGAGTTACCTTGAAAGTTCTTGAGGGATGTGATGCGGAGACGATCGTCGCCATAACCTCGTTCAATTCCAGCTGCCTGTAGCTGGTCAAAGTACTCCGACGTGAACATGAATCCAACGCGGACTGGATTGCCTATATCGCGCAGTTCCTGCATCAGACGGAACGAGGACGGGCTTCCCCCGGCAATACCAACGCTTGTAATGCCCCTGGCGGAGTACTGCCGAAAGCAATTCATGTACCCTTGAATTTCCTGTACGTGTGGGATGGCAGCCCTGTCGCTGGAGTCGGCGTCTCGGCGATCGCGAGCGCTGCCTGGCTGATCAGAACCGGCAGCTTTTTCATCGGATCCCGCGCCGCGCTGCTCCCGCCGGCCCCGCGAAAGCACTCCACGCGCGCTTTCGCGCAGCACGCCGTTGGGAGTTCCATCGGGATCGCGGTCCAGAGCGCCGCCCGGTGGGTCGGGTGTTTCTTTGGTCACTCCAGCCGCTTCGAGCAGGAAGCTGTTAACAACCGTGATGTGACCGGAACCGTGGGTGATCGAAACCGGCTGCGTTGTGGATACTTCGTCCAGGTCGTGCCGGTTGGGATGACGGCCCAGCAATACGTCGTTGTATCCATATCCATTGATCATTTTTCCCGGAGGAGTGATCGCAGCCTTTTTCTTCAAGGCGGCGACGAGCTCGTCAATCGTCTTTACCCGGTCGCCGCCCAGCCACACCCTGTAATACGGCGAGTTTTCGTCGAAGATCGCCTGTGGGTGCAGGTGCGCATCATTGAATCCAGGCGTCACGGTCATCCCTTTGAGGTCGATGACCTTTGTTGCTGGCGTCTTGAGCTTGAGGATCTCCGCATTTGTCCCGACCGCTGTAAATCGCCCGTTGTCGATGGCGAAGGCTTGCGCGGAAGGGTGCGCCGCATCAACAGTAATGACTTTCGCATTGATGACAATGGTGTCGGTAGCGTGCGCAAGATTCGCAACGCACGCGACACATGCAATCAGGGCAAGCGATAAGCAGAGTTTCTTGATCATCGGTATCTCCATTACCTTGAGAGTCCGAGCCCCCGGGCCAGGCCGGGGACTCGGACTAGAAGTTAAAACGTGAACCGCAGGCTCACCTGAACGTTCCGCGGAGTGTTGCTCTGGCTCATGGTCGCCATGGTGCCGAAGGTTGCGGAGGAGACGCTCGTCGTCGGTCCGGAGAAAATCACGTTATTGAGGGCGTTGAACGCCTCCGCTCGAAACGTTACAACATAGCCTTCAGTGATATGCGTATCCTTTTCGACCATTGCGTCGAAGTTCCATGAGTTGGGGCTATCGATATCGGCCAAATGACGGCTCGCATTGCCGAAGGTGTAGTTGGCCGGTTGCACGAATGCGGCAGAATTGAAGTATTGACCACCGAGCTTGAGCTGCGGACCGCCCGGTTCCTTGTCCGGGACTCCCGTAGTGCTCGGACGGAAGCTTCCTCCATCGAAGGAGTAGGAATAATTGGTGGCGCTCACAGTCAGCGGCCTCCCAGTGTCGTACGTATAGATTCCGCTAACCGCCCATCCGCCAACAATTGGGGAGATAATCCCTTGATTGAGGAATGCCTTCTGGCGGCCGAACGGCAATTCGTAGCGGGTGCTCCACCGTACCACGTTCGTCTCGTCCTGGTCGGAGCGGGACTTGTCGCAACTGGGGCAATGCAGATTCTGAAAGCCCGCATAGGTTCCAGCAACGCTGGTCATTTCACCCACATTGTCCAGGGATTTGCTGAATGTGTAAGCAAAGACCTCGGAGAGTCCATCCTTGGCACGGTGCTCGACGGTTAACTGTCCTGCATTGTAAGTGGAGTGACCGGCTCCCGTGTTGAGCTGTTCAACGGTCGAGAATTGCGGAAACGGGCGAAGCAGTTGTACGTAAGTTATTGTCGAGGTGCTGAGCGTGGAAGTCGGATCAGTGATTACACCATAAAAGGGATTGGCAACCGTGGTGCGAAGCGTCGCGCCCAGCGCCAGGGCTGAATCGGGGATCTGGTTCCAATAGATAGGCACCATCAGATGAACGCCTTCGTTGCCTGCGTATGCGGCAGTGACCACAAAATTGGCGGGCAGCAAGCGCTGGATATCGAGTGAGTAGTTGATTTGATAGGGAATATTCTGTTGCCGTCCGGGTCCTGCGATACTCTGCCCAAGGTCAATGCCCAGACCAGCGCTGTTTCCATAGGGCAGCGGAAGCCCGGATGGGAACGGGTTGGCCAGATTGTATCCGGCGAGCGGTTGGACGCCATTGGACAGCGCGTCAATGGAAGTGGAAGTCCGGATTGCTCCGTCGGCGTTGGGGTACTGCTGCCATGCTGCAGCCGGATGGTAGAAGATGCCCATACCGGTGTGAACGATCGTCTTTTCATTCAACTGATAAGCAAGGCCAAGGCGGGGCGAGAAATGCAGCTTTTCCGGAATCTGCAATTGCTTGTCTGTACCATTCAGACCAGGAATGCCGACGCCTCCAACAAGGGCCGGAAGAGTGGGCTCTCCAGGAAGAGAGAGAACCTTGCCGTTAATCGGCGAAGTGGAAGTCGTATCAATGTAATTAAGCAGGTTCTCGTTTTCCACGTCCCCTGTCTCGTAGTCGTATCTCAAGCCATAAGTGAGAGTCAGCTTGGGAGTCACCTTCCATATATCCTGCGCAAAGGCGCCGAAGTAGTAGTGGCGGGACCTGGTCACAGGTTCATATCCGGATGAGACGGTTGCGAGTCCAAGAAGCAACTCGGCCATGCCGGAGCCGGAGTCCGTTGAAGGTGACGGCGATGTCGTATTCGGACCGTTGGTAAACTTGGTTCCGGCGCTGACAGACATCTGTTCCGGATCCCATAACTGAACGGGATACCGCCTGACATCGGCTCCAAATCTGAAGATATGCGTACCCTTGACCCAATTGGTGTTGGCCGCATACTGCCATACCGACGACTCATTTTGTTCGAACGGATAGTAATTTCCCAGCGTGCTTAGGCTGCCCGTGGCCGAAGCGCCGCTGATGCTGATCTGCGGGCTCATGTTTGCCGTGATTCCGGGTGCAGCATTCGCCGCATTGAAGCCGAGACTTGCCGGGGTTTTATGCACCGCCTCGGCCCGGTTCGACTCGCTATGGGCCCAGGAAAAGTGGTGTTCGAAGATCAGATTTGTCTTGAGGGCCCAGGTGTGATCGACTACGATGCTCTTCCCGGGAATCCGGTCGTCCGCGTCCTCCGGCGACAATCCATTACCAAAGAAGTCGTTGTAATGGATTCGGTTGGTGAAGTCGGTAAAGTGTCCAAAGATGCTCTGCTTGGCGCTGAGTTGATGGTCGATCCGGGTGTCGTAGCTGTTGTTGCCGTCTGTTCCCGGCGCATTTGAGAAGAAGTTGTTCAGGCTGCTCAGACCGGTTCCGGGTTGATTGGGCTTTGGATAAAGCGCGAGAATCGCAGTTCCTATTGGGTTAAGGTTTGTGATTTTATTGCCTGCAAACGGGGTGCGTGTGTAATTGGTTCCCTTTGAATTTGCGGTTGTGGAGGAAGGATCGTAAACGACGATCAGATTCCCCTTGGCGTCAAAGGTCTGAGAAAAATCGCCCGTTCTTTCGAGAGTCGTGGGTACTGTTCCCGTGAACGAGCCTGCGCTCGTATCGCGAAGTCCGTCAAAGGAGAAGAAGAAGAACGTCTTATCGTGGCCGTTCATCACCTTCGGAATGACCACCGGCCCGCCGAGTCGAAAGCCAAACTGGTTTCTGCTGAATGAACCCCTCGGCAAGCCAGCGAGATTGGCATTGTAGCCGTTGGCATCCATATCCTCGTTGCGATAATATTCGAAGGCCGAGCCGTGCAGATTATTTGTGCCCGAACGCAGCGCGAAGGCCACAATGCCTCCACTGGTTCTGCCGAACTCCGGGGCATACGCGTCGGTATAGACACGCGTCTCCTGCACTGAGTCGGTTCCGGGAATGCCCGCATCCTGGTTATAGTACGCGGTGGTATTGGCCGCTCCATCGAGCAATACATCGGTAGTCGAACCCTTGGCGCCATTGATGCGAAAGGTGTTGCTTCGACTTTCACTGGTGTAGTTCTGGCCCGATAACCCATCGTTGCCCTTGGTGACCCCGGCGCCATCGCTGATGATCTGCAGTGGATTCCGAATATTGAGCGGGATACTCTCGACAAACGCGGGTTCGATCATGAGACTGCGATCCGCGCGATCCACTGTCAACTCTGGCGGAGTATCTGTGACCTGAACCGTTTGCTGCACCGCGCCCAGCTTCAGCGCCATCGTAAGCACCTTGGATTCACCCACTTCAAGCGTGATATCTGTCACCACGGTGGATTCGAATCCCGGCGCCTGAGCCTTGATCTCGTAGGTGCCCGGCACTACGGGAGGCAGGATGAAATCGCCCTTTCCATCGGTTGTGGTCTCCACCTTCACTTGAGTGCTAAGACGCGTCAGAGTCACAGCCGCTCCCCTTACGCTCGCCTGCTGAGGATCTACCACCTCGCCACTAACGCTAGCATTCTGTGCGAAGAGGGGAACACTTAGGAAGATTGCAGGGATAAAAAACAGAAGCCGATTCGGAATTCGCATTGGCATCTCCATTTCAGAGTTCGTGAAAAGTCGCATCCAGCAAGGAGTCAAAGGAAGCTCCATCGAGGTCCAGACTGTTTACTGGTTTGCTTGAAGCGATAGTAGTCAGCTGGAGTACACAGAAGATTAAGGTGGAATGAATGGACGTGCGCTTAACGGTAATGAACGTAGGTTCATTCGTGGCTGTAAGACGCAACGCCTTTCACGCACGGTTCCCGCACGGGTCAGTAAGATGTGTTTGCATTTGCATCGCGGCAGAACGCACCATGGGTCACCGGCGCTGCGCTGAACAGCCTCTTGAACCTGAATTCCCGTGCAATGCTGAAGGAGTGAACCACTCACAATGACCGCCGGCGCCGTAAGGGCGTCAAAGCCGTCCGGATCTCCTCATTGGACAACCGCGCACTCCTGCTGCAAGGTTTCCTCTTCGAGTTGAACAATGCTATGGATCGAGGGCTTGAGGTTCCAGATCGGGATCAGGGCGGCGCCGGCCAGAAAAGCTGAGCCCGCAAGGCAATAGAAAAGGCAATCCCATCCATAACGTTCGCTGACGAAGACCACGACATACGGCGAGAAGATGGCACCCAGATGGCCAATGCCGTCCACCAGGCCGGACGCGGTTGCCGCAGCCCTGGGTTCGCCGATGTCCTGGGCGCCGGCCCCGGAAAGCAGTGTATCCGGGCCAAATGAGAAGATGCCGGCGACGGAGATGGCCACAGCGGTGCCCAGGAATCCAAATTTCGTCAGGGCCGGTTCTAGCAGCATGACAACGCCGAATCCGCACAACATGATCGCGGAAACGGGCGCGCGCCGTGACTGGTTGCAGCGATCCGAAATATATCCAGCCAGCACCGCGCCGATAATTCCAATTAGTTCATACAGGGACGATAGATACCCCCCCGCCTGCAGGCTGTACTTTAGGCGGTTCACCATGTATAGCGGCAACCAGAACATCAGCGCGTAACGGCAGAGCTCAAGGAAGAAATACGAGATGCTCAGCATCCACAAGGATGGCTTGCGTAAGAGAGCAGCCAGCACGGTCCAATTCGAGCGAATCGTATTGAGGACGGCTGGATCGCACCGCATCCCGGGCGGCAGATCAGTCTGTTCCGGCGATTCCTTCGCGCCCAACAGAAACACGCCGGAGATGGCCAGGAGCAGCAACGCCGGCAAGAGAAATCCCCGTCGCCATCCCAACTCGGGCAGCAGCCACGGCTGCACGATCGCCCAAGTCGCGAAGGCAGTTGCCAAAAAGCCGCCGAGAACATAATTCGTGCTCCACCACGCCATCACAATTCCGCGATTTCCGCCGCGGAACCAGATCGCCATCGTTTTCACCAGCCCCGACCAGCCTGTTGACTGGCCTGCGCCATTTAGGCAGGCAAAAATCAGCAACCATAACAATGAGGTGTGCACGCTCATCAGTATGTTGCTCGCAACCACAAGCAATAGGCCTGCTCCGACCACACGCTTTGCACCAATACGATCGGAAAGAGGTCCGCAACCAAGCTGGCCGACGGCGTAGAGCAGGCTGTAACCGAAGACGATACTGGCCAGATCGATGCTGCGCAGTCCCGAAATGTTGTTCAACAGAGGCAGCACAACGCTCAGGTTTTTTCGGCAGAGATAGAAACCGGCGTAGGTAATCCAGGTGATCCAGAAGATCCGTCGCTGACCGGCAGATAGGCTCATTGAAGCCCCATCTTGATCGCACCATGATTCGCCTGGCACAGTTGGATTGTGAATGTAGGTCTAATCAGCTTATGAGGCTTTCGTGGATATTCCGCAGCGGCGCAGGAATCTGCACGTAAAGGCGATTGTTCCAGCCTATTGCTGACGGCAAGCACGCCACTGACTGTAAGATTGCGGGATCGCATCCCCACTACGATTTCAGCGTCTTTCAATTGCCGAAACGTTCAGCGCGTTAAGCGCCATGCGCTTATCCGTTAATTGAACGGTTTAACCGGGCAAAAGCCTCATGTAACCAATTTGTAATATCTCTCCTCTACACTGATTCTTCCAGACATCCTTTCCCGGAACGCCTATGCAAAAGGAAGAGATTCAACTGGGCGAACTTTCTCGATTTGCCTCTGAATTGAAGGCAGCCGTCGAAGTTATCTGCAAGAGCCCTCCCTTCCGCACCAGCGCGAAGAGCTGCCAGTTTCTTCGCCATATTGTCCAACACACTCTCGAAGGCAACGTCGATGAGCTCAAGGAGCGGCTCATCGGGATCGTGTTGCTGGGTCGCGAAACCACCTACGACACTGGCTCCGACGCGGGTGTGCGGGTACGCGCAAACGATGTGCGCAAGCGGCTGGCCGCCTACTACGCAGCGAACCTCGGCGATCATGAATTCACACTCGAACTTCCCGCAGGCTCTTATGTGCCTCGCTTCTATCTGCATCGCACCTTTCAGCATGATCAGCTCGATTTGGAAGCTGCTGCCGCTGTTGAAGCGCATCGAGCTGCAGCCGCGTTGCCGCAGGCGCGTGAGCTCTCCCTGCCACAGTTGGCATTGCCAACCATAGTTGCCCTTTTTCTTTGCGTCATCTGTATTCGCTGGCAGCTCACCCGTGAGCATCCCTTCGTGACCTTCTGGAACACTGTGTTTCAGGACCACCACGCGTTGCTCTATGTGACCCCGTCAAGCCAGGGCGGACAGCAGCAGATGGTTTCCACGGACAGGCTGGAAGATACGGCCCCATTGTTCAATCTTGCCGGCCAGTTCCATGCCGGGATCGGCCTTACCAGTACCTTCGCTTCTCCCAGCGGGGAAAATGACATACTGATCCTTATCGGAGCCGCACCCTCTCATGACGCTGCCTCCGCTTCTTCCGCGCCGCAGGAGATGGCCCCCGTCGAAGGCGACAGGCTAGTCATCGAAGAATTGCCTTCCGGCCGCAGGATTGTCGACCGCGGCGCGGGCAGTTCCCACATCAATATCTTTGGCCGAGCCGCCCTGCTCACCATTGCAAATGGGTCGCAGCGCTCCATTCAGATTGACGGCACCGACGCCGACGCCATCGATTCTCTCATCAAGACAATTTGCGAGCCAGACGCCTTTCCCGCCGAGCTTGTCGATACCTTTCAGCAGGGGACCGTTACGCAGATTGTCTTCCCCATGGACCCAAGCGCCCAGGCCGTTGTCTTTCATGAATCCCTGCCAGAAGCGCAGACCGCCATGAATGGGCCCCTGTGACCGCGGAAACGAAGTCTCTGGCTGCATCGCGCACTCAGGTCTTTCTTTCCGCATGGGTTCTCTACGCCGGATACTATATTTGCCGCAAGGATATTAACCCGAACTCCGCCCCTGGAATCTCACAGCTTGCCTTTAGTCTGATCTGCTTCGGAGCTGCCTACGCGATCAGCCAATTTGTCGGCGGTATCCTGGCAGACACTTATGGGGCACGCCGGACAGCTTTGACAGGCGCTGGTATTTCGATCCTATGCACCAGCCTTCTCGCCTTCCAATCCATGCCAGGACTGGAATTATCGTTTCTGATCGGAAACGGTCTCGGCCAGGGCCTTGGTTGGCCATCCATTCTTCGCTTAATCGGTGAGTGGTTCCGTCGCGGCGAAAGGGACCGCGTGCTGAGCTGGTGGAGCACCAGCTACATTCTTGGCGGAGTCCTTGCCACCTCACTCACCGCCTGGCTTGCCGTTCACACACGCGTTGTCGCGCTTACCGGTTTTCATCCCGCCTATCTGGTTTCCTCCACCGTCTTGCTACTCGCAGCTGTTTTCTTCTATTGGGGCACGGCGAATCTTGCGCGACCGGCTGCGGATGGCTCACTGACGCCGATCACCTCGCGCTCTGCTTCCCAGGCTGGGAGAACGCAGGCCGCCGCGTGGAGCGAGATTCTGAACAATCGCCGAATCCAAGTCGTCTCCCTCGTATACTTCTTTCTCAAGATGACCCGCTATACACTCCTTTTCTGGTTGCCTCTTTACCTGACATCGAGCCTGGGTTACGCTCAACATTCCGCGGAGCATTTCGCATCATACTTCGAACTCCTCGGGTTTGTCGGTCCCCTTGCCGCTGCCTACGCTGTACAGCGATGGTTTGGCGAGCGCCGCATGGTCCTGGGCGCAGGCATGTTCTTCGCGCTTGCCTTCATTTGCCTTTTGCATCCCGTCCTCGCCGGCAGCGGTTGGTTTGGTACCGCCGTTTCGATTTCACTCATGGGGATCCTGATCTATGGTGCGGACGTGCTCATGTCCGCAATGGTGGTACTCGACGCCGTCCCCGGCGATTTACAGGGACGTGCTGCCGGGTTCGTCAACGGCATCGGCTCCGTCGGCCAAACGCTTTCCCCCTTCCTCGTCACCATATTCGTCTTGCGTTTTGGATGGACAAAGCTCTTCGATCTCTTTGTCTTCTTTGCCCTGGTTGCCGGCACCGTCTGCGTCTTCGGCGCCCGTCTCCAAACCGATCAGCCTTCCGCATTTAACCGTTCAGTGGGCTGATCTACGCGCTTCTCAACGTAGACTGCATCCATGGATTCCTACAAAAGCAGCCTCATCCGTCGTACCTTTTCCGAAAAAGCAGGTCAATCATGACAAATCCTCTTCGCGTCCGAGCCGTCATTCTGGATTGGGCCGGCACTACTGTCGATCATGGCTCGATAGCGCCGATCCTTGCCCTCCAGAGCCTCTTCGCGCAGCATGGAATTACGCTTTCAACTGAAGATGCCCGCCGTGATATGGGCCTGCTCAAGCGGGACCACATTCGGGCTATCCTCGCTCTTCCCAACGTCCGCGCTAAATGGAGCGCGATCGCTGGTCAGGAACCCGGAGAGGCTGAAGTCTACTCTCTCTTTGATGAGTTTGGCCCGCTGCAGATGAAAGTCATCCTGCAGCATTCGCTGGTGATCCCCGGCGTTGCTGAGGCTATAAGCGACTGGCAGAGCCGCGGCCTCCGTTTCGGCAGCACCACCGGATACACCCGATCAATGCTTGATCCGGTATTGGCCCAGGCTGCCGAGCAGGGCTACCGGCCCGACGCTTCGGTCTGCCCCGACGAAGTATCGGCAGGCCGCCCTGCCCCATGGATGCTGATGAAGAATTCTGAACTCCTCGATGTCTACCCTCCATCTGCATGCGTCAAAATCGGTGACACGGTGATCGATATCCAAGAAGGCAAAAATGCAGGCATGTGGACCATTGGGCTCACCAAGACCGGTAATCTGATTGGCCTTGACCAGGAACAATGGGCGCAACTGCCGCAGCTGGAAAAGGAAGTGCGAATAAGCCGCGCCGAGAAAATCCTGCTCGAAGCGGGTGCTGATTTTGTAGCGGAAGATCTTGCTTCCTGCGATCAGGCGCTGGCCGAAATCGATAAAAAATTGAGAAACGCGAAATGACCAGGAATCAATCCGAGCCCTAAAGAGGAAGGCAAATGAGACGGGGCTTTCCTAAGAGGCTGTGCCACAACCCACACCTTCTGACACGGTCGGATCGGGCAGATCCTCCTGTTTGTTTTGGTGCGCCTGGCAGGACGAACTCCCGGCGCGAAAGTAATTGCAAAAGCTGCGACCATAAACAACATACTTGTGTCATGGCTGATCATCCGCCTTCTGTCAGTGGTTCTTGTTAGGAACCCGTTCCAGACTGACCAGGATCGGCCGGCTCCCCCATCCGTCAGCACGCCAGAGCTGTCAATCTATTTTGGAAGCAATGATTTCAAACACTTGCCGCACTGGTGTTAGGAAATCGAAAACAGGGGAAATGCAGAGGCTCAAGCTACGGGCACACCATCGCTGCTCAACAGGCCACGCACACCTCGTGTGCTCAATCTCCGACTAGTTCAGATGCTTGTGAAATAATTGTTGCCATGTCGGTAGGCCCGATTTCGCTGGATTATCTCTCAAGGTTAACCCCCTGGGCGTTTAATCCCGACCAAATTGATGTTCGCGGGCACCATTCCCCGCTATTCTTCGATCCCAAGTTTCCATTTCGAGCGGAGCTCCTATCGTATCCGCTCATGGTAAAGTCCGATCCTCTGAGGTGCAATTGGCATGAGCAACTGGAGATATTCGTGGGAGTTGCCGGCCGAGGAACCTTCCAAATTGGCAGTCGCGACGTGGACTTCGGTCCCGGCGACATTATTGTGGTCGATAGCCTAAAACTCCACGGGCCTCGTGTATTCCGCGGACAGGAACGTCTGCGGGCGCGCATTACATTCAAGCCAGAACTCGTCTGCAATTCGCTTTCCTGTTCGTGCGATTCGATCTTGCTGTTGCCGTTCTACTCGCTGCCGGACCATCTCGATCCTACGGTCCGCGAGAGGGACAAGGCATGGGGAACAATCCATGGAACCCTACGCAAGATGCTGCATTGTTATTCGAACGAGGCAACTTCGTTGGAGGTGCGCCAAGCTGGCTGCAAAGCATTTCTGCTGCAGTTTCTTTTCGATCTTGTAGAACATTTCGGCTTGACCAAATTGCCTTCTGCCGGCTTCAAGGCTCAATCCGAAACGTCAATTCAGTTCGGTCGACTCTACAATTACATGCAGGAAAACTATGCCGACCATATTACGGTTTCGCAGGCAGCCGATATGATCGGCCTTAGCTACTTTCAGTTTATGAAATTCTTTAGGAAGGCCACGGGCACCAGCTTCGTTACATATCTCACTAGGCTACGGCTCGTTCACGCACAGCGACTGCTGACTGAGACGGATCGCTCCATCGCCGCCATTTCAGCGGATGTAGGGTTTTCGGACCAGAGTTATTTCGATCGTCGGTTTCGGCAGCACTATCAAAAGTCTCCCCGGCAGCTTCGCGCCGAGACCGGATCGTTCAAATAGACAACTCGCTTCAGCCTTGCCCGCAGACCGCCTTCTTTTGCTCTCCGAATCTGGCCGATCGCCAACTTTCGAATCGCGGGCACCCTAACGCTTTGCACGCCGTTTTGAGACTCGGGACACCTTTCAGGTTCACGCTGCTTGCGGCAAGCGACAGTCCTATCTCGGCAAGAGCTTCGAGAACTTCGGAACGTTCTTTGCACTCATCGGGGAGATGATCTCAGCGCCATCAACACCAGGAGTCAGGGCCGCTTATTCGAGCTTCTCGCGAATCGAGTGCGGCTCACCGATCCGGGTGAACCGCTCCCGCGCCGTCCTCAAATAAATGCGCCGATGAGCGCCTGCTTTATCGAACCTCTGCAGTCGTAAGCGAAGGCGCGGAGGATTCTTGCGCCACAAATGCGCGGCCGCGTTCCTCGTTCGAGCCATTGGGGCTCACAAAGAAAAATGGCTCCATAAGCTTCATGATCGGAAGGAACTCCTGCCGGTCCAGATGATGCCGGATCGCATCGCGATCCACTACATCGAGCCAGTCCCAAATCCGGTCCGTTATCCGCACGTTGAAGGCGAATGTCTCGATCGCATCCTGGCGTACCGGCGAAGTGTCTGAGGAGATCCAGCCATCGTAGCCAAGTTCTTTCAGATGATAGAGGAACTCGACATAAAGCCACAGGTTGCAGGTACCTGCCATCAGGTCCCAGTCCCACTTGCCGTTATTGTCGTTGATGTGGACGTAGTACGGAACGCCGCTCAATGCGATTAGAGAGAGCGCCTCAGCCGGATTCTCCCCACCATAGATGGAGTGGCCGATATCGAGAGTGATGCCCACGTTGGACCGTCCAACTGCATTGCAAAGCAGAAGGCCCTTTGCCGCCGAGTCCAACGTGCAGTGCACACGTGTCTCCGAAGGCTTGTACTCCATATAGAGGGGCATCTCCGGAGCGTAATCCGCGGCCTCACGCACTGAATCGACCATGCAGTTCCAGGCTTTGCGATAGTCGGTGTGGAACGGATAGTCGTATCCGTCGCTTAGCGGGCAGCACGTGACCTTGTCCGCACCTACGCTCACCGCATAATCTTTAGCCGCCTTGATCATGTCCAGGGCCTTGCGGCGAATCGCCGGCTCAGGCGAGCACAATGATCCATAGGCGAACACGGGGTCGCGTTTGATATTGACGTTGACGGCAGAGATTTGGAGATTCAGCCGCTTCAGGTGCGCCAGCATAATCTCTGCTGTGTCTACGCCGTAGGGATGCCCGATCTCCGCGCCAGTCACACCTGGAATCTGCGCCAATTTCTCGAGCGTCTGTTGGACGGAAAGCGTCTCCTGGTACTCGCAGAATCGATCACGCAACTTGCCGAGATAGGAAGTGATAACTGCATGTTTCATAGTTTGTCTACCTTTCAATTGAAAACGGAATTTCAAGCACGGAGCAGGTCCGTCCCTGCGGCGGTTAGTCTATTGACAAGCCAATGCAACGAAAATGCATCACAGGGAAACAGCCCCTAAATTCATAAGATTCAGGCCGGAGCGCGGATCCAAGCGAGCAAATCAGATGTCACAAATAGTAGATGAGATAACGTACTAAAATCTAGCAGTATTCATTCGAAGATTTGGACAATTCTGCTTGCGTTTACCCCCAAGCAGAATTGTCCAACTTTTCATTCAAATTCTTCTAGACATCGGTTTTCGGCGATAGGTAGCATCGCTGGCATCAATGGACTATAGCTAATTGGGCTTCGCTTAGTTCATGCGAGGACACAAAAGGCTGCAATTCCTTAGAGGGAGGACATACGCATGCTTATGAAGTTTACATTCCGTCTCATGCTCTTATTGGTATTCGCAGGCACACTGTCGCTTGCGCAGGACACGTCCAGCTCGATCGCCGGCACCGTAACCGATCCGAGCGGCGCCGTCTTGCCCAATTCATCCGTAAGTCTGGTAAACAACGCCACGGGCGTTGTCCGCAAGGTCCAGACGGATGAGGCTGGCCTCTACGCATTCCCGGCACTTCCGCCAGGCGCCTACAACATCACTGTAGAGCGAACCGGCTTTCAAACGCAGTTGCGGTCCAACATCACTCTTCAAGTGCAGCAAGCTGCTCGCATCGACATTTCTCTTTCAGTTGGTCAAACTTCGCAAACAGTCAACGTAGCCGCCGATGCGGCCATGCTTTCCCAGGAAGATGCAACCATTGGGCAGGTAGTTGAGAATAAGCGCATTGTTGAACTTCCATTGAACGGGCGAAGCTATTTGCAGTTGGCGGTTCTCTCGGCTGGCGCCACAAATACTTCACCGGCCTCTTCGTCCAGCAGCTTTCAAGGCGGCCCTCGCGGCGCTGAGAGCCTTACTATCAATGGCCAACGCAACGACTTCAACCACTACACTCTCGACGGCATCGAGAACACTGACCCCAACTTCAACAGCTATATCCTTCAGCCTTCCATTGATGCTTTGCAGGAATTCAAGATCCAGGCTGCCACTTATCCGGCCGATTACGGTTGGGCCGTAAGCCAGATCAACGTTGACACCAAGTCCGGAACCGATCAGATCCACGGCAGCGCTTTCAATTTTCTTCGCAACTCATGGTTTGACGCCAAAAACTACTTCGACAGCAATGCCCCCATCCCTGAATTCCGCCGTAACCAGTTCGGTGGGACAGTCGGAGGTCCGATTTTCCACAAGCGCCTTTTCTATTTCGGAAACTACGAGGGCCTGCGCGATAGCAAGGGTCAAACCATCGTCGCCACCGTGCCTTCACCCACACTCATCGGCGGCAACTTCGTTGGCAGGAAGACGATCTATGACCCGGCTACTCTCGTGCTGGGTCCGGGTGGCACAACCGCTACAGCCACCCCATTTCCAGGGAATGTCATTCCGTCGAGCCGCTTCAATCCAACTTCTGTTGCGCTTCTACAGTATTTTCCAGCGCCTAATCAAACGGGATTAGCCAACGGAACAAATAACCACATAAACAATGAGGCGCTCACCAATTCGAGCGATCAAACCATGCTGCGCGTGGACTACCAGATGAGCACTAACCTGTCCTGGTTTGGCCGCTGGAATTACGATAAGGATGCAGACTATACCCCTTCAACCTTCATACACCAAGGCGGTTTTGTCGCCACTCGCCCCGACCAAGTGGCGGCAGGCGGCACCCAGATCCTTGGATCTCATCTTGTCAACGATGCGCGCTTTGGCTGGAACCGCTTCGTAAATAACTTGACTGGCTACAACGCATACAAAACCGATATCAACACGACTCAGCTCAAGATTCCCAGTATCAATCCTTCAAACAATCCTGCTTTCTGGGGCATACCCACGGTCTCAGTTGCGGGATACAGTAGCTTCGGAGAGCCTTCGACCGTCTATCTTACCCATAACAACATCTGGGAAGGCCACGATACGCTTAGCTGGACCCGTGGTAAGCACTTCATGACGTTTGGCGGTGTGTATGAATCCATTCACTTCAACGAGACGGGAAATCAATTCGCTCTTGGCTCCTTCTCGATGAACGGCACTGCGACCGGAAATCCGGCGGTAGGCGGGAGTACCGGAGATCCCGTTGCCGACTTCCTTCTTGGATACTTATCAACGAACCAGACCGGGTTTCAGCCAGCTGCGGCTCAGCTTGTCGGCTCGTACTATGCAGGATTTGCAAACGATACCTTTCACGTCACTCGCAACCTGACGTTCACCTACGGGCTTCGGTACGAGTACCTGATGCCTTTTAAAGATTTGAATGATGCTTCCTCCAACATAACGGATATCAATACAAACTCTCCGATCGTTGTCCGCGCATCCAACCAGGGGGCAAATCTCGATCCCTACGCGGGTCTTGCGATCCGGCTTCAAAATGTAACTCTCGTTCGCGACGGCAGTATGGGGCCCTCGCTTGTGAATGCGGACCGCAACAATTTCGCGCCCCGCCTCGGTCTCACTTACTCGCCTGACCAAAAAACCGTTGTCCGCGCCGGCTTCGGAACGTTTTACGACATATTGGATATGGGCAACTCCATCTACGACATGTCCCGGACGCTGGCCGGACAAATCAACGCTAGTCCCAACTACCCTAACCTCAACCTGACGTTTCAGAATCCCACCGGTAGCACTGCAAGCGGCAACAGCACCACGCTCAATGTTTCAATTCCCTCTATCCTGGGAAATAGCCCAAACATGAGAACGACTTACATAAACCAGTGGACATTGGACATTCAGCGTACGCTTTCCAGGAATACCGTGCTGGATGTTGCCTATGTCGGCAGCCAGGGCCATAAGCTGAAGAGGGATGCAGCCCTCAACATGCCAACCACTACCGGCCCAAGCTCCGTGCAGTCGAGGCGCCCCTGGCAGAACCTCGGTCTCGTACAGTATCCGCAAAGCATCGGCGACTCGAACTACAACGGCCTCCAGGCCAAGATTGAGAAACAGTTGAGCAATGGCATGACCTTGCTCAGTGCGTACACTTTCAGCAAATCGATCGATAACACGAGCGGCGTGCGTCCCGGAAATGGAACATCGGGCAACTCGCTGTTTCCGAACAACCCCTTCAATCTCGGAAGAGGGGAACGTGGGCTCTCCAATTTCGATGTCCGCAATCGCTGGATAACTTCCGGACTCATTGAATCGCCATTCGGTAAGGGCAAGCGATTTAACTCGAACGAAGTCTCGAACGTCTTACTCGGCTCATGGCAGCTCGGGGGCATCCTCGCCGTTCAATCAGGAAGCCCGGCAACGGCTGTGGATGGAAGCGATGTGACCAATATCGGCAATGGCGCCACGCCCCGTCCAAATACGACAGGCGTCAACCCCAAGATCTCCAACCCAACTCCGCTCGCATGGTTCAATACATCGGCCTTTGTGGTCAACGCGCCCTATACGTATGGAACTGCCAGCCGCAATACAATCATCGGTCCTGGTTTGGTTCAACTCGATATGTCGCTGATGCGGTCCATCGTGTTCGGCGATCGGGTCGCAACGCAGCTTCGTTGGGATGTTTTTAATGCTGCCAATCACCCTATCTTTGGACTGCCTAACTCTACTCTCAACAGCAAGACGTACGGTCAGGTCTCCTCGACCAATGTTGATAGTCGAGAGATGCAGGTTTCTCTGCGAATCACTTTCTAGGCTGGTGCCCATAAACGGTTGAATCAGACAACAATCACGCCGCCTTCCGCTAAACAATCCGAAAAGGGAGGCGGCGTTTTTGTGGACTAACCGCGACGAGATGGGCAATTGCCAGCCTTAAGTAATTCACTGGATTCATGAAATCGATCAACTTTGAAAATGGTCCGGAACAAATACGAACAATGCTCCGCTGAATTTCGACTGAACTGATCCAAGAGGTGAAGAAGTGGCAACTCTTTTAAACGTCGTGACGTCTCCCGCCGAGGTTTATCCCTTTGGAATACGTCATAGTTCCGACATGATCGCGGACCTGTCGAGCCGTGCTTACGAATACCGCGCACAGGTCTTGAGCATGGTCTACGGCCGGCAGTCCGGCCACATCGGCGGCGCGTTCTCTATCGCCGAGATCCTCACCTGTCTTTATTTCCATCACCTGCGACTCGATCCCGTCAATCCGGAATGGCCCGACAGAGACCGTCTTGTCTTTTCAAAAGGTCACGCCTGCGCCATGTTGTACACAGTACTTGCGCACCGAGGTTATTTCCCCGTTTCGGAGTTGCCGACCTTTCGTGCACTGAATACGCGTTTGCAAGGCCATCCTGAGCCGCGCAGAACGCCCGGTGTCGAGGTCGCGGCAGGACCCCTCGGTCACGGAGTCGCCATCGGCGCCGGCATGGCGCTCGCCGCGCGCATGGATAAGTCGCGGCGCAGGATATATGCAATTCTTGGCGATGGCGAGCTCAACAGCGGCGTCATCTGGGAAGGTCTTCTGGTCGGCGCCAAATTCGGGCTCGATAACCTCACCGCCATCGTCGACTACAACGGAGTGCAACAGACCGGAACCACCAGCCATGTCATGCCCACTGAACCGATCGCAGATAAGTGGGCCTCCTTCAACTGGCATGTGATCGAGATTCATGGGCACAACGTGGCGGAGATTCTCAACGCGCTTGACGAGGCGGACGAAGTCCACGGCCGCCCCGTTGTCATCATTGCCCGGACCACCAAGGGTAAAGGCGTCAGTTTCATGGAGAACCAGCCGGCTTGGCACGGCGGCGTTCCCAATAAAACTCAGTTCGAGGCCGCGCTCGCGGAACTGGAAGAGGGAGCAAGACAATGGCAAGCATGACCCTAAATCCGCTTGGTGAATCCACCCTAATGCGCAAGGCCTATGGCGAAGCGCTCGTCGAACTCGGCCGCAACCGCGATGATCTCGTTGTGCTCAGTGCCGACGTGCAAAGCTCCGACTTCAGTTCCATGTTCGAGACCGCGTTCCCCGATCGCTTTATCAACGTGGGCATTGCGGAGCCGGCTCTGGTCGATGTTGCCGTCGGGCTTGCCAACGCGGGCAAAATTCCCATCGCCAATACCTTCGCATTTCTCTTCGCTACCCGAGCGTTGGAGATGGTGCGGACGCATCTTTGCTATGCCGGCGCCAACGTCAAACTTGCTGGCGCCTATGCAGGTCTCTCCGACTCGTTCGATGGGCCTACACATCAAACGGTCGCGGACCTCGCCATCTTTCGCAGCCTGCCCAACATCACGATCGTCGTCCCCGCCGATGCTTCCGCGGTCAAAAAGCTATTGCCGCAGATTGCCGCGTGGAAGGGCCCCGTCTATTTCCGCATCTGCCGCAACGAAGTGCCTGCGGTCTTCGGCGAAGATTACCAGCCCGAGATCGGCAAGGGCATCACTCTGATCGAGGGAAGCGATGTCACCATCGTCGCCTGCGGCATCATGGTAGCTCGTGCCGTGCAGGCCGCGTGGCAACTCAGGGAGAACAACATTCGCGCCCGCGTCGTGGAGATGCACACCATCAAGCCTATCGATACGGACCTGGTCACCCGCTGCGCACGTGAAACCGGCGTACTGGTCTCTGCAGAAGAACATTCGATCGTCGGCGGTCTTGGAGGCGCAATTGCCGAGTGCCTTTCCGAGAGTTGTCCCGTCCCTCTCGAGCGCGTCGGCGTCAACGATGCGTTTGCTGAATGCGGTCCTTATCTCGAGCTTCTCGAGAAATATGGTTTGGGTGTTGACGCAATTGTTGCCGCGGCTGAGCGCGCTTTAGCGCGTAAGGCTCAGGAGTCTTCAAAGCTGATCTGTGTAGCTGGATAGACGATGAAAGTCGATGTACCTTGCATGGCGGCACAGCTCGAGTTGGAGCGGTAACCAATTGCGGTAGGTTACGGTTCTTTTTGAACTGAGGGAGAGCGGGTAATATGCCACGATTTGCAGCAAATCTTTCCATGATGTTTAACGAAGTGCCCTTTCTTGACCGCTTCCAGGCCGCATCGGATGCCGGGTACAAGGCAGCGGAGTTTCTGTTTCCCTACGAGTTTTCTCCAGAACTCCTTCACAGCAAGGCAAGGGCTGCGGGCATTGAAATCATTCTCTTCAATATGCCGCCCGGCAACTGGGCAGCGGGTGAGCGTGGAATCACCTGCATCCCCGGACGCGAAGCCAAGTTTCGCGACGGCGTCGATAAAGCACTGACCTATGCCCTCCATCTTGGCACACCACGTCTGCATGCCATGGCAGGCATCGTTCCCACCGGCGTCGATCTAGCGGCCTGCCGCAAGACGCTAATCGAAAATCTAGGATACGCCGCTGAAAGACTGGCCGAGCACAACATCACCTTGCTGCTTGAAGCCATCAACACCCGCGACATGCCCGGCTTCGTCGTCTCCACTCAGAGCGATTCTCACTCCATCTGCGAAGACGTAGGGGCTCCCAATCTCAAAATGCAAATGGATCTTTATCACATGCAGGTGATGGAGGGCGATCTCGCCATCAAACTCAAGAAGTATGCCTCCATGTGCGGCCACATTCAGATCGCCGGATGCCCAGAGCGCCATGAGCCGGATACCGGTGAAGTCCGCTACGAGTATCTCTATCGTCTGGTGGACGACATTGGTTATTCCGGATGGCTGGGATGCGAGTATCGCCCCGCTGGCAAAACCAGCGATGGATTGGGATGGCTGCGCGCCATGACGTCCTCATTGGCCAACTAAGAAATTCCGCCTTTAAAAAGGGAGAAACTTATGTCTAAAATTGGATTTATCGGCCTCGGCATCATGGGCAAGCACATGCTGCGCAACCTGCGCAAGGCCGGCCATGAATTGGTCGCATTCGACATTGTCCCCGCATCGGTGGATGCGGTGGTCGGCGATGGCGTCGAGCGCGGCGCCTCCTGCAAGGATGTCGCCGGTCGAACAGATATTGTCATCACCATGCTTCCCGATGGTCCCGAAGTCGAACACGCGGTTCTCGGCCCCGAGGGTATTCTTGAAGGTGCGCACGCGGGGCTCATCCTGGTCGATATGAGTTCCATCAGCCCCATCGTCTCGCAGCAAATCGCGTCGGCTTGCGAGACAAAGGGCGTTTCTTTTCTCGATGCTCCCGTCAGCGGTGGCGAGCCCAAGGCGATCGACGGCACGCTCGCCATCATGGTCGGCGGAGACAAGGCAACATTCGACCAAGTCGCACCCCTTCTGCAACTCATGGGTTCCAGCGTTGTGCTCACCGGTAAAGTAGGCGCCGGCAACGTGACTAAGCTCGCCAATCAGATCATCGTGGCATGCAACATCGCCGCAATGTCTGAAGCGCTCGTTCTAGCGGACCGCTGCGGCGTCGACCCTGAAGTCGTCTTCAATGCCATCAAGGGCGGTCTTGCTGGAAGCACGGTCTTAAACGCAAAAGCGCCCATGGTCATTGCACGCAACTTCAAGCCGGGCTTCCGTATTCGCCTGCACCAGAAGGATCTTCGCAACGCTTTGCTCACCGCCGAGTCGAAAAAGGTAGCTCTTCCGCTCACCAGCCTGGTCCAGCAGATGCTGATTGCGCTCGTGAATCGCGGCAGCGGAGATCTGGATCATTCGGCAATTGTGACCTTCATTGAGGATATGGCCTCAAAGTCCCAAGTGAAGGGATGATTGACTGGGCCTCACAAAACTATTGTCGGAGAGATGCCTGTTTAGAAGCAAGATCTATTGGCCGATTCGATCGGCGCGAAAGAACGTGGGAAGTTGTGGAGTGCCCGATCAAGACTCGACCAGCCGGAGGGTTAGTATTCTTGCGGTAATCAAGCAAGTGGAGACCATCTACTTGGAAGCAATTCTTCCGCAAGGGATACACGAAGTCAGTGCGGCACGGTACCCGCTCCAACGGTTTGCAGAATTGTCCTAATTATCGGCTAAATCTGCTAGCGGGCAGACAACCGGACAGCCCATAGTCAACAGTTGAGATGATGACCGCTTTCCAGTGCGTATGAAAGGCTCGGAATATGATTTGGTTGAGAGGATGCTAATCTCATGAAACACGCAGTCATCACTGCATTTCTAGGGCAATTGCGAGACCGGTTCTGCGAATATCAGCAACCATTGTCAATCGAGCAGAAACTGGAACTAATGGCGCAAATACCGGGCGTGACGTTGCCATGTAAGGATCCTCCGGCAGAGCCGGAGGCTTTCGGTTGCTGGCCCCTCAAAGGGGCCTGATCGCAGCCGGTGAAAAGCAAAAGCAACCGCAACAGAAGCAGGGTTGCTAAACGATCAGCTTCAGCAAAGCGAAAGCAACAGCGGGAGGTATACTCCCGGAATTCTCAAAGTTCTACTGCCACCCCGGCAGAGCCGGGGGATCTCCCGGTTTTATTAGGAAGGTCGCGTGACTCGATGACTATGAAGATCGGAGCGACGTCGTACGTATTTCGTTATCTCCTTGCGGACGTTGCCAGAGCCCCAAATATGTGGGCGTTCCTCGAACTGGCACGGAATGCGGGGTTGGAGCGGTTGCAGGTTTGCGAGAATGCACGTCCGCTGCAATTGTCCTGTTCCGAATGGGGAGTTCTACGGACGCGAGCGGATGAACTGGGATTGGACGTTGCGCTCGGCTGTACCACGCTCGATGTACAACTCGTGACGCAATACCTGGACCGCATGGATGCAATCGGAGCGGTGGAACTCCGAATCGTGCTGGAGCGTGAAGGCGATCGCCGAGTTTCAAGCCGAGAGATTCATGGGTTTCTTGATGGTGTTGTCCCGATTCTTCAAAAGCGTGGAAAACGTTTGGCAATCGAGAACCACTTCGATATTCCCTGTCGTACCTTGGCTGAAGCAGTTCAAGACTACCCGAAGGACGCCGTCGGTTTTTGCCTTGATGTTGCGAATTCGCTGCGGAATTTTGAAGACTTGAACGCGGTTTTCGAACTCCTCGGCCCACGTGCTTTGATGTACCACCTGAAGGACTATCGCCTGGCCGGCTCCAACGTGGGGTTTGCTGTCACCGGCACACCGTTTGGCGAAGGACAGATAGACCGCCGCATGCTGTTTCAACGTATCTTCGAGCACACACAGTCTCCAGAGGTGTACCTGGAGACCTGGACGCCGCAAACGGGGGATTGGGAGACGGATGTCGCCTCGGATTCACAATTTCTCGCGGCGTCGATTCGAAATCTGAAAAGGGAGTTGGCGATGAGCGCGTCACTGCATTCGTAGCCAGCGCGACAAACATTGATGAAAAAGATGCTTAATGATCCCGACGCAGCCGGATCGAAGGTGGAAGCGAATTCCTCATGCCCGTCTCCAGCTGGATAGCAGTGCCGCCTCGTCATCACATGATCTCCCGCACTCAACGCCGCAATACCTTTGGGCCGAAGATGAAAAGATGAAGAGATATTTAGTTGTATTTGTGTTGTTTATTCTCGTAATGATCACCCATATCGATCGGGTCTGCATCTCCGCGTCCAAAGAATTCATTGGAGGCCAACTGCACTTATCTGACGCCGCCATGGGCATCATCTTCTCGGCATGGGCGTTGGGCTATGCCCTCAATCAGATTCCCGGGGGCTGGCTGATCGATAAGGTCGGCCCCCGGGCTGGCCTCACCGTGGTGGTGGGGTTGTGGAGCGTGATGGCGATTCTCACAGGATTCGCCTGGAGCTTCACATCGCTTCTGGTAGTTCGCTTTTCCCTCGGCATGGCTGAAGCCGGCGTATTCCTTGGAAGCGCCCGTGCGATATGCAACTGGTTGCCCCCCGGCGAGCGAGGCAGGGCAAACGGCGTCCTGTTCTCTGGTTCCCGCATCAGTGCAGCCATCTCACTTCCTCTATTGGCCTGGATGCTCGCGAGATGGCCTTGGCGGAACTCATTCCTCATGCTCGGCGCCATCGGGGCACTGTGGACAGTCATCTGGCTGGTGTGGTTCCGTGACTGGCCGGCGAAGCCATTACCCAAAATTGCGGCCGCAACGCCCGCCAATGGGGGGCTACTCAGAATCCTTCGATCATGGCCGATGGTCTTCAACATGTTTCAGTATTTCGCAGGTAACTTCACTTTTTTCCTTTGCATGTCCTGGATGTTGCCCTATTTGAAGAGGGAGTATCGACTGGGGGATTCGCAGGCCGCGACTTATGCCATGATCCCGCTACTTGTCGCAGCCACGGCGCAGTGGTCCGCGGGATGGCTGGTGGACCGGCTTTATCATTCACAGTTCCGTGCCTGGTCACGGCGTCTGCCGGCGATGCTTGGGTTCACGTTGGCCGCCGTCGGCATGGTGGCACTGACCCGAGCCACTGCTCCGGGCCTGGCTGTTTTCTATTTAAGTGTGTCCGTTTTCGGGGCGGAAATGACACTCAGCCCAAGTTGGGTCTTTTGTGCTGACATCGCCGGAGAGAATACTGCCCGTGTTTCGGGCACTATGAATATGGCGGGGAATATAGGTTCCTTTGTTTGTGCCAACGCGTTTCCGTATCTGCAGCGTGTGACGGGAAGCGCGTCCGCCT
>Ga0224554_1000261_pt1 | contig 47405 bp, 36 predicted proteins | sample 714S22024metaG_FD_180666 | JGI IMG/M metagenome (GOLD analysis project Ga0224554, IMG submission 180666) | Peat soil microbial communities from Stordalen Mire, Sweden - 717 S2 20-24 | ecosystem: Environmental > Terrestrial > Soil > Wetlands > Peat | place: Sweden: Norrbotten County, Stordalen... | reverse complement strand
ACCGACGATGGCCGGACATTCGCCGGAGCTGACGCTTCAATTTGATTTGTTGTGTTCATGAGCTTTTTTTTGAAACCGCTGTCCGTCACCCTGCCGTTTGCTGCTCGCTTCACGGCTTGGGGAGACAGCGCGCCGCGCGCGGGAGCGCATTCAACAACCCGGCGAAAGCAAAAACCGTGACAGCGGTGGAAGGGAAAGAGGGAGACGCTGGCGCGGTTTTTGATGTCGCCTCCAGATTACGGCTCGGTGTCGGACCAGCGAGCAGCAAACGGTGGGGTGATGGCGTGCGTAAGAAAGGCGAAGACAAACAACCACACATTTCACCTGTTTGGCATCCTGCTCGGAGTCGGCGGCAAATCAGCACGGACGGGCTTCAGTCTTTATCCCGGCAGTGGTGACTTGCCGCAGTCTCCGGCTAAAGTTAGGGCCGCGTGAGGGCAGACTGGCGGGGCAACTGCCACAGCAGTTTGCCTTGCCAGTCTGCCCTCACGCGACAGGGCAAGCTCATAACTTTCGCGCCATGCGTAACAGTCCGCCAAGACAGAATAAAAGTGTCAATACTACATTACTATTGACTGACCCCTTTACCGCGCCACGTTCACCAGCTCGTTCGCCCCGTCCGTCGTGAAACTTTCCGACATACATGACAGCCCGCCAAGTTGGAAGAAAGGTGCCGATACTACATTACTATTGACTGACCCATTTAAGGCGGTGGTCACCATATTACTATAGATTGACCTCTTTAAACAATTATTAAACTCTGGCCACACTTGATGTGATAGGACTCGTAGGGACCATTATCTCCTTTGAGAAGGAGTTGATCGCCGTTTGAAAATCTCAAGCTTAATGTGTTATCACGTTTGGGTTTAATCTCCTGGATCTGATTCATCACCAAGCGCATCAACTCGGAACTTTGAATGGGAAAATCCTTGTAATTGGCAGAAATGTTTCTGCCTGCAACAAGATGCTGAAAAGAACCAAAAATTGTTATTGAAACGCCTTCTGCAAAATGGAGATTCACTTGATAAGCAGCAAAACATATCAACTCAAGCTCTTTATTCTGTAAGAAACTCAAATCCGCGTTTTCAGGCAAATTAAACATAAGGTATTAATTAGGTGGTGGAAATGGAATGTGTGTATACCAAGCCGGCCCCGGTCTTTTGGTAATGGGATTAATTGGTTGCCAACTACCGTCAGCCAATTGTTTTTCTAACTGCCATTTGCCGTATGGATACTCTTTAGCATATGCTTGAGTAAATGGTGAAGTTCTTATCTGATAGCCCGGAGGAACTTGACTTGGTGGCCATTGAGGCGGATTTATCGGAGGCTTTGCATTTGGCGAACGCTTTGGCGCTCCCTTTACAGGACATCGCATTTCGTTGAAATCTCCGACGGCTTTTTTTACCTCCCGATCAAACTCCTCATCAGACATTGGTTTCAAATCTTCTGGCCTTGGTTCAGGTGCGCCAATGTATGTTTGGTTTGGGTCAAGGCCTCTTTCTCTGGCATCTTGTTCCCATCGCAACCAATCTAAAAACCGCTCCTCTGGCGTCGAAGGTTCGTCTTCATCAAGATTTCGATCTGGCTCAATATCGTCACTACCAGCTAACCCAAGTAGATCAACTCCGTTAATGGGATTATTGGCGACGAATTGGTAAAGGTTAATCCCACCCCATTCCTGAATCGGGTCATTATTCAACCACCGTTGCAAGTTCGGGTCGTAGAAGCGATTGCCGTAATAATAATTCCCCGACTTCAAATCTATTTCCTTGCTCGAATACCGAATGGTGTTGATCTGCGCCAGCGTTCCCCACATCGCGATGAGATTTCCGTAAGGGTCATACAGATACTTCGCCACCTCGTTCCCGTCCGCATCCATCATCGCCGTGATGTTCCCGTTTCCGTCCGCATGGTAGAACGCGCTCCCATTGGCATCCGTCCGCGCCAGCAATCCGCCAATCCCGCCCGCCCCGTCCATCGTGCCCGAGAAATCCAGCCCCCGCGTGTAGCTCACCAGCGGGCTGTTGTTCCCGTCCCGCTCCTGTATCACGTTCATCCCGTCATACACATACCGCACTTCGTTGGTCTCCGTCCACGCGCCCCCGCTCCAACTGTATTCCTTCCGCACCCGCCGCCGCCCCAGCCCGTCATACACAAATTCATTCCGCCACCCATTCGTCACCGTCTCGCTCGCCAGTTCGTTCGCGCAATCATACCCGTAACCCTTCTGGCCGTCGCTGGTCAGGTTCCCGTTCAGGTCATAGGTCAAATTCGCCGATGCCGGCAGCATCATGGTCATGCTGTTCGTCATCGGGCTGCTGGCGGTGGTCACCACAGCTGTAAATGTATTCAATCCGTCGTTGATTGCAACCCCCGCCGCCGCAAATGTCAGGTCGTTGTAGACCGCCGCCGCCTGCCCGTTGACCGTCAGGCCCGACGGATGGCCGTTCAACACCCCCGCCACCGTCAGCAGCGCATCGTTGTCCCGCGCCACATTCACCAGCTCGTTCGCCCCGTCCGTCGTGAACGTCTGCCACAACGTGTTGTTCTGCCGCGCCGCCAGGTTCCCGGCGGGATCGTATTGATAACTGAAATTCTCATTCTTGCGCAACGTCGTGCCGTTCGGTTCGTATCCCGTCGCGCTGGTCAACTGCGATGCGTAGTCATACCCGTAATTCACATGAGAGCCGTCCGTCCGCGTCACCGAGGTCCGGTTCCCGTTGGCGTCATACACATAGGCTTGCGAGTCCAACACCGTCGTCCCATGCGTGAGCGCCGTCGCCAGCAATTGACCCGCCGCATCGTAGGTGCCGGCAATGCTGTTTCCGCTGCCCGGCAACGACAGGCTCTGGATTTGCCGCCCCGCCCCGTTGTAGGTGTAACCAAATGTCCCCGCGGGAGAATAGATCGTCGCCAGCCGCAACGAGCTGTCGTAACCATAAATCTCCGGCCAGAGTCCGCCGGGCTGCGCCAGCGTCAGCGAGGTTGGCAGACGGTTCGCGTAGCCGTGCGTGACCGTGTCGTTTGCCCACGGCCCGTCCTCCGCCGCCAGCGCGCCCTGGAACGCGCCAAAGTTTTGCCAGGTGAACGTGCTCGAACCTGCGGCATCGCTCATGGAAGTGATGCGGTTCAGCGCGTCATAGGCCGCCGTGATGCCCGTGCCGGAACTGTAAGCAACCGTCAGCGGATTGCCGTTGGCGTCGTAGGTGTAATGAGTCAGCCCCTTGGCCGGGGTCCAGTGCGCCGTCAATCTTCCATCCGCGTCGTAACCGTTGGTTTCCACGAGCACGTTGTTGCCGTTGATCTTGGCAATGTTGCGCCCGTAAATGTCGTAGGCCCAGGAAGTGACATTGCCGTTGCCATCCGCCAGCGTGGCAATCTGGCCGGCGGCATCGTAGGTGAAGCCATCGATGTTGCCATTGGCATCCGTCATCCCGGCAAGCCTGCCCGCCGGATCGTAAGTGTAAGTTGTTGACTGCCACCACTGCGCGCCGTCATGTTCCGTTATCCCCTGCGGTCCATAGGTGTTTCTTTCAGTCCGCCCAAAGGCATTATCCCGTCCAGTGAGCCGCCCCAGCGAGTCATAGGAATTGGCAATGGCGACGCCCTGCGCGTTGGTGATGGCAACGGGCCGGTCATCCACGTCATAAGCCGCCGCAAACACGGTCCCCGCCGGGCTGGTCACGCGGGTCACCAAGCCCCAGCCGCTGTAGGAATAGTTCAGGTTCAAGCCGGCGGTGGTTGTAAGGTTCGTCACCTGGCCCAGAATGTTGCGGTGATAACAGGTGGAAAATCCGTCGCTGGACGCGGCTTGTGTCGCGTTTCCATCATAATCGCGGGTAAAAACGGTGGAATTGCCAAGCGGGTCGGTGATGGATGCCAAGGCTCCACAGGAGCAATAGGAATAGGAGGTAATGTTGCCGTTGGCATCGGTGAGCACCGGCTGCCGCTGCGCCTCGTTGCGGGCGTTGATCAGTTGCAACGCCTCGGCTTCGTCGCGGGTGCGCAGACTTTTTTGCTGGCCGGTGGCGGTGTCTTGGGAGTAATAGATTCCGTTGCGCCGGAACAATGTGTATTTGATTTTCATGGGCATGGGTCTGAATCATGCACCAGAACCGTCGCGACACGTTAAGGTGTAGTGGGCGAGTTTCAGCGGAGTAGTGGCAGAGTAGTGGCGAATTGTGGTTCAACACGCCGCCATACTGACAAATCCACTGACAGTGGCCGTCCATCGCATCAAGAAACCCGGTGTTTATAAGGGCTTTGACAACTTGATGACAGATGAACACGGATGAAACACAGATTTGGTGGGGCGAGCGTCCCCGCAAGCCGAAGCCCTGAATCGGAAACAGAATTTTCACTTCGAAATAATCGAATCACCTACACCAGAATTGAAGCTCACAAGCTTCTCTTTGATGTTCAGCACAAAGGTGCCAGTTGGCTTAAGCACACGGAGAAACTGCTCGCTGCGAGGCAGGAACCACTCAACGTATTTTTCAGGTGACACACCACCGTAAGTGTGCTTCCGTCGGTCTGCGTATGGTGGCGAGGTAACAATCAGATCGAAGGAGTTGGCAGGGGAAGCCCTCAGCACCTCCAGACAATCACCGTGTTTGATTTCTGCTGTGGTAACTCGCATGGACTGGATTCGCTCGCGCGCGTCTCGTGTAAAGGGCTTGGAAAATTCGCGGTTTTCGGACCAGCCCGTAGCCGTAGCTACGCAAATTGTTTTGGTTAAATAATAATCGTCGTTTTGGTGTTTCTAACGCGGCGAGTGTGCGCTGGAAAATTATCGGCGCCAATCCGCGTCATCTGCGGTTAAGAATGTTTTCCCCCGGCAATCCTCATCCGGCCTGCGGACACCTTCATCCGATTCCGGCGGGACAAGTCAGCCCTTTGATTTGCGCCAATTCGTGAAATGGACCCGCTCGCGGCCACCCGCCCCGCCTTCGCGGGATTCCTTTGCCGCTTTCCCTGCGGCTCAAATCCTTTACGCCCTCTGCGGATGCCAGACAATCTGCCGCGCATCAAACACCGGGCCTTCGGTGCAGGTGCGCTGGTATTCCCAGCCGCCATCGTTCTTGACCGGAATCACGCAGGTCAGGCAGGTGCCGACGCCGCAGCACATGTGCTCGTCCATCGAGAGTTCGCAGGGCAGGTTGAAATCCGCCGCAATCTTGCCGACGGCCTTGAGCATCGGCGTCGGCCCGCAGGCGAACAGCTTGTAATTTCCGTTTTCCGTTTTCCGCTTTCCGATTTTTTTCAGAAGCGGCTGCGTGACCAGGCCTTTTTCGCCGTGGCTGCCGTCCTCGGTTGCGGCGCGGACTTCCCAGCCGAGCGCGGCAAATTCCTTCTCGCACAAAATATCCACGCGCCGGCGTCCGCCGACGAAGACGATGCCCTTTTGCGGCGAGCGTTGCGCGAGCAGAAACATCGCCGCCATGCCGTAGCCGCCGGCGACGAGCAGGGGAATCTCGCCACCCGTTTTCGGAATGGTGAATCCACGGCCAAGCGGCGCGATGACGCTCAATGTCTCGCCCGCGCGCATCCGCGCCAGCGCGTCGGTGCCCTTGCCGACGGTTTTGTAGAGGATGGAAAACGTGTCGCCGGCGACCTGAAAAATGCTGAACGGCCGGCGGAGCAGGGCATCCTTCAGCGGCGGGATGCGGACGTGGGCGAATTGTCCCGGCTGGATGAGCGGCGCGATTTGCGGCGCGCGCAGCACGAGGCGGAAATAGGAATCGGTGTCGCGCTCGTTGGAGACAATCTGGACGGTTTGCTCAAGCATCGGGGGGAAATCCTAGTCACTAATTCCGAATGACGAAATCATTTTCAAATGACAAATGACGAGCCGCATGGCTCGGCTTTCGGGCTTGATGATTTTTTAGTCATTAGAATTCAGGCATTCGTCATTTTCCGGTAGGTTGCCAGAGCGAGCAGCGGCCAGGCGTTGCGGTAGATGTCGTATTTCAAATAGAACACCTTCGGGAAGCCGGTGCCGGTGGTCTCGTCCTCCGTCCACGAGCCGTCGGGATTTTGCGTGCGGATCAAATGCTCAATGCCGCGTTTGAGCGCGGGGTTTTCCGGGTCGCCGAACGCGCACAGGCCCATGACGGCCCAGGCGGTTTGCGATGCGGTGCTCGGGCCTTTCCCCTTGAAAACCGGGTCGTCGTAGGTGTTGCAGCGCTCGCCCCAGCCGCCGTCGTCGTGCTGGACGCTTTCGAGCCAGGCGCGGCCGCGCTGGAGCCAGTCTTCGTTCATGTCGAGATTCATCGCGCGCATTCCGCGCAGGACCTGCCATGTGCCGTAAATGTAATTCACTCCCCAGCGGCCATACCACGAGCCGTCTTTTTCCTGATGCTTTTTGACGAAGTCCAAGGCTTCTTGAATTTGCGGATGCTTGATGTCCCAGCCTTCGTAGCCGAGCAATTCGAGGATGCGCGCGGTGATGTCGGCGCATTCGGGGTCGAGCATCGCGTTGTGGTCGGCGAACGGCACCTTTTCCAGGATGTTCTTCGTGCAATCCTTGTCAAACGACGCCCAGCCGCCGTCCTTGCACTGGAAGGTCATCATCCATTTCATGCCGCGCTGGAAGCATTCGTCGCGCTTCGCCCGATTGTCCGTCGGGATTTTCCGCAGCGCGAGCAGCACCATCGCGGTGTCGTCCACGTCGGGATTCCATTTGTTGTTGAACTCGAAAACCCAACCGCTGGCCTCGACCTTGGCGGGATTCTTGTGAACCCAGTCGCCGTAAAAACGCGTCTCGCGCTCCATCAGCCATTCGGCGGCTTTTTTCAACGCGGGATGATTTTCCGAAATGCCCGATTCGTGCAGGCAGACGGCGACAATCGCCGTGTCCCACACCGGCGACAGGCACGGCTCGATGCGCACGTCGTTCTCCGTTTCGTGTTCGAGCTTTTTCAACTCGTGCGCGGCGCGGACCACCTGCGGATGATCGTCGGGATAACCCAGCGCCTTGAGCGCGATGAGGGAGTTGAGCATCGCGGGGAAGATCGCCGCCAGGCCGTCCGAGCCTTCAAAGCGTTCCAGCATCCATTGCTCGGCCTTCCGGAGCGCGGCCCGGCGGAACGGATGGATTTTATGCTCGGCGAACCACTCGGCCAGCTTGTGCAGGCGGTCCAGCCACAGGAAGAAATTGCGGAAAGAAATCGTCTCCGGGTCGGGCGCCAGCGCGAGGTCGCGTTCGTGGATGCCCTCGGGAAAAAGCTCGTCCAAATCCACCTTCACCGGGCGCGTCGGCTTGAAATGGTTGATGATGGCCAGCGGCACGATCATGCCGCGCGACCAGTTGCTCATGTCCCAGAAATTGACGTGGAACCATTTGCCGATGAGCAGCACCTCGCAGGGAATGGTCGGGACGTATTCCCACGGATAAAGGCCGATGAGCGCGAGATACAACTTGGAAAACGTGTTCATGCGCGGCACGCCGCCAAAGTGCAGCGCCACCTCGCGCGCCTTCAGCATCCGCGGGTCGGTTTCCGGCATGCCGGCGAGCTTGAGCGCGAGATACGCCTTGATGGTCGCATTCACCTCCGACGGCCCGCCCTGGTAAATGTTCCAGCCGCCGTCCGGCAGTTGCATGGACAGGATGTGATGGACCGCCTTGCGCTGCCACGCCTTGTCCACCTTTCCGTTCCAGTGGTGATACACCACCGTGTCGGAGACGATCGTGGAATCCACCAGCAGCTCGCCGTTCCAATAGCCTTCCGGTTTCTGCAGACGGAACAGGTTTTCCTGCGCCCGCAGGACGGCGGCCTCCAAATCCTTCAAAAAACCGGGACGGGCCTCCGTTGAAAACGGCGGTGGCAGAACCCTTGATTTGCTTCCAGTCAACACGCTCATACTCTGCAAAATCCGCCGTCTTTTGAAAAGCGTTTTATCCATTGACGATTTCCAATTTACGATTGACGCGCCGGGCGTTACCCTCCGCATCAATCGTCAATCGTATATCGCAAATCAACTATGCCGACACCGGTGAAATTCTCGAAATACCACGCGCTGGGCAACGACTACATCGTCATTGACCCGGAGGATTTGCCGTCGCCGCTGACCGTGGAGCAAATCAAGACGATCTGCCACCGCAACTTCGGCGTCGGCTCGGACGGCATCCTGCTCGGCCCGCTCCTGGCGGCGAACGCGAAATGTGCGCTCAAAATTTACAATCCCGACGGCAGCGAAGCCGAAAAGAGCGGCAACGGCCTGCGCATTTTCTCGCGTTATTTGTGGGACCGGAAAATGGTCGGCAACGACGAATTCGCCATCCAGACGGCGGGCGGTATCGTGCGTTCGACCGTTTTTGACGGCGGCAAATCCGTCCGTGTCGAAATGGGCCGGGTCAGCTTCTGGAGCGACCAGATTCCGGTCGCCGGCCCGCGCCGCGAGGTGCTGAACGAGAAAATATCCGTCGGCGGACGCGAGTTCACCTTTTGCGCCGCGACCATCGGCAATCCGCACTGCGTCCTGCCGCTGCCGGAAATCAGCGCGGACCTGGCGCGGCAATTCGGGCCGCTGCTGGAGACGCACGCGAATTTTCCGAACCGCACCAACGTCCAGTTCCTGAAAGTGCTCGACCGCGAGAACATCCAGATTGAGATTTGGGAGCGCGGCGCGGGCTACACGCTGGCCAGCGGCAGCAGCAGCAGCGCGGCGGCGGCGGTCGCGCACCGGTTGGAATTGATTGACCGGGACATTTCCGTCCACATGCCCGGCGGCGTCATCAAAATCGAGATTGGCGACGGATTTTCCATCCGCATGACCGGCCCGGTGACGAAAGTCGCGGAAGGTGTGATGGACGAGGAGATGTTCACCGATTGATTGGCAGCCTGTCGGATTTCACGGAACAAACACGTTTCGTATTTAAGTTCCCGTCCAGCACAGTTTTGAAATGGAATCTTCCATTTGTCTTATGGAAGTTCAGTTGGCATTGGCACACTCTGGAAGAGCGTTACCCGCGAAGTATGAAAGTCCCGCAGGGACAACCGACAATAGCCCGCCGTTTCAACGGCGGGTCCGGTCATAAACCTGAAGAGCGCAGCCAAGCAACGAACCTCAAATGACGAATAGCGAATGTGAGAACACGCGACGGCGATTCACCGGAAACCCCGATTCAGGGTTGAGCAGCCTTCCCGCTGTATTCGTAATGAAACCAGTCGAAGTCCACCCAACCGGCCTGCACTGCATTGTTGTAACTGAACAGACCAATGCGGTCGCCGCGATAGGCACCCCAGGTCACCTGAAACGGGTCGCCCGTCGGGACAAATGTCGTTCCATCCTGGCTGGTGGAAAACCGGCAGACCCCGTCAAGCCCCCAACTTGAGCGTAACCAGACGGTGGAGCCGCGCACTTCCGCGCCGAGATTCTGGTTGGTTCCGATTTGAAAACAGAAACGGCGGACACCGTTGGTCTGGAATACGCCCACGGCTGCCTGAAACGCGGCGCTGAAATGACTGAGTCCCGCGCACTGGCCGTCCGCCATGCCGTCCACTGCCATTTTCACCGTGACCAAATTGGTGGCAGTGCGGAAGGGCCGTTGGGTCAGAACATTTCCCGCTTTCAGCAAATCATCGCCGTGCAATCCGCGGAATGCGTGCAGGCGAAGAAATCCGCGACGTTCCGTCAGCGACCACTGATCGGCGCGCGGCTGATAATGCCACTCCCATTGCGGTGCCAAGGTGGGTGAGGAAAATTCGTCATCCGACTGCGGAGTGACGCGAGGGAATCCCTTCACAGGCATGGGGGCGGACCAGACCATGTTGCCGATGCCGTCGGGGCCGATCTGGCCGATGACGGGCCAGCCATTGGTCCAACTGACCGGCAACAGGCTGGCGCTGCGTCCTTCCCAAGTTCCCGTGCCATGATGCGTGAAGAACCACCAACTGCCCGTTTCGGTCTGCACCAATGCGCCTTGGTTTGGCTCCTTATCCACCGTCTTGTTGACGTGCAGGATTTGACGGTATTCGTAGGGGCCGGTGATGTTCACGGCGCGACCGATCATCGGCACGCGGCCTTCGGGTTTAATTTCGCTGAAGTAGTGATAATAGTAACCGCTGTATTTGAAGAACTTGTTGGCCTCGCTGCCGGGGGATTGATGCAAGATGACATCCGAATTGGTCGCGAGCGATTTTCCATCCGGTGCAAGTTTCCAGAGATGGATGTTGTATTTTTTGCCGTTGACCGGGTCTTTGGAAAACTGCGAGCCGATGAGATACCCCTGCCCATCGTCGTCCCAGAAGGGACAGCAATCGTCCCAACCGCTCGCCGATAAAATTTGCGTCAGTGGCGCCCACGGTCCGGCGGCGTTGGTGGCCGTGGTCATAAAGTAACCTTCGTCCGGCGCGCTGAAGTAGATCCAAAATCGCCCGGCATGATGCCGGATGGCTCCCGCCCAAACGCCCCGGCCAGAACGGTTCATCCGGTCCCAATTCAGTTCCGGGCTGATTTCCAAAACATTGGAAACGGCGTGGCCGCAAATCGTCCAGTTCACCAAATCCTTGGACTGAATGATCAGGACGCCGGGCGAATAGTCCAGCGTCGTGCAAATCGCATAGTAATCCGACCCGACGCGGATACAGTCAATATCGCTGAAATCCGCCGGGAGAACCGGGTTGCGATACGTGCCATCGCCCTGATCGCCCCAAGTTTGCCAGTCGCCCCAGTCCGCGCGTAAAGTTAGCGGGCTTTGCGTGGCGGCTAAAAGCAGACAAGCGAGATGGAAAATGGGGGGAATCTTCATGCTTATTGAGTGGTGTGATTTGGCTTCAACACTTGGGCGATGAGCAACACGCAGGTTTGTTTCCAAATGCCACCATCGCGGTTGGTCACGGTGAATGTGAACTTTGCGCGGCCCGTGTAATCCAGTTTTGGCGTAAAGACGGCAACGGCATTTCCCGGCCCGCTCAATGCCACGGTTCCGTTGACAACATCAGACACGGCAAACTGTGGAAACGCGGCGAAACCGGAGGTATACTTTCTCATGTCCACAGTGAAACTTGTGGGCTGGCCTGCGGTATTCTTCTCAACCGTGCCGTGAGGCTTGCTGAGAAAATAAAGATACTCGTCCAACCGCGTGTAACCAGCCGGCGTCCCCGGTGGAAAAAATGTCGGCTCGGTAATGAATCCATTGTGACTTGGCAATTCCTCATTGCGATCGTCCACTGCCGGATTCGAGCCTTGCACTTGTTCCCAGTAATCGGGCATTCCATCCTGATCAGAATCTTCAGGGGCTGTGCCACCGCCCAGATTTCCGTAACCACAGTTTGGCAATCCGCTTTGAATCTGGTTGGTCCAGATAAAACCAGACATGCCAAATGAAGACACTTCACCGATCGTCCGCAAATCCAGCGCATCCCGTTGGAGCGAACATCCCGCGTCCGACAGCACGCACGGAACCATCGCCGTCGCACTGACGGTCGGCAGATTGGTCGTCACTACGAACCACGGCATTTTTAGATTTGTTACCGACCGGCCGGGCGTCACGGGTGTGCCGTTCAGCTTTCCATCTTTGTTGCCGTCAAGCTGGTTGCCGGCCGCGTAAAACAACTGGTCGGTGTTAACCTGAAAAAAACAATTCGATGGCCGTTCGGTCGCGGGACCGGCGACGAAATAATTGTTCACGAGGTCGTGGTGAAACGGCGCGTGGGTCGTCGTTGTGTAACCGGCTTCGTAATCATAGACAAGATTGTTCACGAAGACCGTGTCGGCGCGCGCCATCGGCTGGCGGTTATGCGCGTTTGCCCAGAGGTTGCGATACCAGCAAAACGGGCCGCCTTCCGTGTGCGCGTTGAACCGCTGGCCGACCGGATCAGCGATGAGGCAGTTTTGAACAGTGATGTTCGTCGCGCCGACGGCATCAATGTTGTTCCATTGTCCGAACGCGATGGAAACGTGGTCGAGAATGATGGTGTTTGCGTGATACATCCCGACCGCATTGCCGGCATGATGGCCGTCCAACATTCCCTGGCGAAACCGCACATACTGGCAAATGACATTGCTTGACGTGCTGAACGAAACTTCCCGGCCCATCACACCAAAACCATCGCCCGGCGCGGTCTGGCCGGCGATGGTGATGTTGCTGTGAACCTTGATCGCGGCGTTGATAGTCCGGTTCGTGGAGTCCGGCGCGGCATAACCGCCGACATCAAAAACCACGATGCGGTTGTCCTGGCTGACGGCATCGCGAAACGATCCGGGACCGGAGTCGTTCAAATTGGTGACGTGATATACCGTTCCACCGCGCCCACCCGTGGCGGCGGCGCCAAAACCTTCCGCGCCCGGGAATGCCGGAATTTGCGCGACAGCGTTGATTGCCAGCATCGCAAACACAACCGGCACGGGACGCACCAGTGAACAAAACATATGCCCGCAGCGGTTACTGCTTTTCATAATACCGAACGTAATCATATTCCGCCGCCGCCGGCAGCTTCGCATCGTCCACAGCTTTTGTTCCACCCAAATTTGAGGCGATGGTCGTGAGCCAGATATTTTGTTCGCTATGCTGGAATTTGGAAACGTCCACCGTCTGCACCAGCTTGCCGTCGAAAAAATACCGCACCGTTTGCGGCGTGAACTCGCAGCCCCACACATGGAAGTCTGCGGAGAGGTCCGGCGTCGGCACCGATTTCGTGCCGAGCATGATGTGCGGCTTCGGATTCCACTTATGCACATTCACCGCATAGCTGGCGGGCTTGACCGAATCGTTCTCGCACACATCGAGCTCCTGCGCCGCGATTTCGGAATCGGTATCACCCTTGCCGACGTGTTTCATCATCCAAAACGACGTGTGCCAGCCCGCGCCCGGCGGCACTTTGAAACGCGCCTCGTAATAGCCATACTTGAACGTCTGTTTGCTGATGACTCCGGCGCCGGTGTAATGCATGCCGCCGACGTCCTGCTTCTTCACCGTGAGAATCAGCTTGCCGTCACGCACTGAAACATTTTCCGGAAGCTGCGTGCTCCACATCCGGCTGTCAGTGCGGAAATTCCATTTGTTCGTGTCCAGCGTGTTTCCATTGAACTCGTCCGACCAGGCCAGCTTGTAGCCGGGCAACGGCGCGTTGGTTTCCATCGCCAACGATGCCACCCAAGCCAAAGCCAGTGCCAGAATGCCAAAGGCTTTCAAGAAAGTGCATCGCATGTTCGTAAAATGCCAGAAAACCGGCCCACTCGTCTTTCAGTTTCCTACGACGAAGGAAATTGAACACTGCCATCCAGATCGCATTGTATAACAACGACCGATCGGCGGCAAGTGAACCGGCCTGCTATTGCGTTTGATATTCGAGAATTCTCACCGGGCCGAGCAGGCCGGATGAAACCAGCGGCGAATCCTTGGTGAAATAATTCCAGGTGACGAAGGTATATCGCCCAGCCGACGGCCGGGGCGTGCCTTTCAAAACCCAGTCGGGGAAACTTTTCAGCGGCCCGCCGAAGCCCATGTCACCCTTGCCGAACTCGCAATCCGCCGGCTGCTGCTCGTCGCCAATCTGCCGGTTCGCCCAGCAGTTCGTGACCTTGATGACGAGCTTGTTGCGCTTTGATTTCACCGCCGAAGTAATGTCCACGCACCACGGTGCCGTCCAGACGACGCCGAGGTCGTGGCCGTTCAAACTCACGCTGGCAATGTCGTGAACCGTGCCGAGGTATAAAAACAATTTTGAATTTTTAGTTTTTAGTTTTGAGTCCGGCAGATCGAGGGTCGTTTCATAAACCGCCGTGCCGCTGTAATACCGGATGCCCAACTCGGCGCGGTTCGTCCAATCGTCAAGGGTCTTGAACTCCACTGGTTTTTCCGGCCCGCCCCATTTCGGATCAAATTGCACTCGCCAAGCATTGGTGATTGTGCCGGCGGTTTTCAGGGTTGGAAAATTTTTAGAACCCATGAATTTTTCCGCGCTTGAGACGGGTTTGCGGAAAATGATGAAACAGCTTTCCGTCGGCGCGAATTGCAGCGGCACCATGGTTTTGCCGCCGGCAGTTTGAAATTCCGGCAGATCGCGCATTTCGCCAGAGTTTGGATTCCACAGCTCCGGCTGTTTGCCGGTGACGCCGAAGGCGCAGTTGGCCACGCCGTTTGTCCACGCAAGATTGGCCACAAAATAGACATCCGCCGCGCCATCCCTGCGGTGGATGGATTTCAAATTGATGCCGCCATCCGCCGACTCAACGGCAAAATCATTCGTCGCGATATTGCCCCACTGCAACAATGCGTCGCAGCGCTGCCAGTATTTCACCATCGCCTTGAACGGCTCCCACCACGTCTGCGTCCGGTCAAAATGCGTGCCCCACTGACCCATCGCGAAGCCGGGCTTGTATTGGCCGCCGAACGGCTGGTGCGTGAATCGGTGCAGGATGAACCGGTTCACGCCGTCGCAAAACGCCGCGTCGCCGATGGGCTTGAGTTTCGCCGGCGTCTCGTTCCACAAACTGTCCTTCGGCGCCGCCGTGAACGCCTCTGAATCAATCTCGTTGATGCCGTGCTGGCGCGCCGCAGACACGACCCTCGGCACGGCGCTGGGATTGTAATCGCCGTCGCGCACCCAAAACTCGGCGGTCAAACCATCGAGATTCGTCACGACTTCCGGCACGTTCCATGGCCCGGTGTAGGGTTCGCTGCGAAATTTCAGGCCGGCGGCGTGCAGCTTCTGCGAGATGACGGCAAAATAATTGTCGCGGTAAAGATCGTAAATCGTGCGTTTGAAATCGGCATTGAATTTATCCGTGTCCTCTTTGCTGCCCACGGTTCGTTTCGCGAGCGTCGGCAAATACGAGGTCAGATCGTAACCGCGCCGCGTTTGAAATTCCTCGCGCATTTTCGGCGTCCACGTCGGCGTGCCAGCCTCGTAGCTGTCAAACCAAATGAAGTCCAGACCATGACCGACCATGTCGCCGCAATGTTTCTTGATGTCGGCGATGAGATGGTCGAGGTGAAATTCCACCGCCGCGCGGCTCATCTTGTCGCATTCCAATCCGATCGCCTCCCATTGGCACGGCTGAAGCACTGCGCCGGTTGTGGTGTGGCCGAACCGGTAAATCACCCAGTCGCCCGCCGGCGCGTCCCAGTCAAGTTTTCCGTCTGCCGACATCTTGTCCGACAAATCAAGAATCTGGTTTGTCGCAATGACGCCGCTGGCCGGGACGGCAAGCACGGCGATGTCGCGGAAACAGGTTTGTCGCGCGGGCACTTCGGGTTTTTCCAGCTTGCCGGTGTCCCCGTTGTAAACTGGAAACGGTTGGTGCGCATGGATGTCCACCGTGGGTTTCTCCAGCGTGCCGGAGAATTTTCCCGGCCCGGAAAACTGGGTCTCCGACCAGACGACTTCCTGCATGGATAATTCCGGCGTGATCCAGGGGCCGCCGCTGCTTTCATAACCGGCGCAATTGTGGAAGCCGAATTCGAGTCCGAGCCGCCCCGATTCCGCCGCCGCGTGCCGGACGAGCTGCCACCACGGTTCGGAAAACGTGATGACCTCCGGCGTCGGCGAATTGGCGATGCGCCCCGCCCACGGTGTGCAAACATCCGCGAGGCTCACCATTACCGTGCCGCCAAAACCCTCGTCCTTGAGCGCCTCCAAATCTCCCGTGATGCCATTGCTGGAAATATTGCTGCCCATCCACATCCAATACACCTGCGGCTTCGCCTCGGGCTGCGGATGAACAAAGCGGGAATCCAATTCGTCTGCCCGTCCCAAGGGCGCAATAAGCATTGAAGCTGCCATCAAGAATGTTCGCGTATTCATTGTTCAAAGACTTGTTTTATTGCTTCACAATATTTTCCGCCGCGGGCCTTGTCTGGCTCGATGTGGCCGACCGCCGTCTACTCGTTCCAGCCATTCGTGCGAAGAATGGGATTAAAACTCCGGTTCAAATATAGGATTCGTTTCATTTCACTGGCGGTTGATTTCGACAGGCAATCAATCGGCGGGTTCCGGTTCAGTGGCGATGGAGCTTTCGGCATCTTGTCCGCCCGTCATGTGCGGCTTGTCCGAAACTGGATTAAAAGTGCGTTGCTCGTCGAGTTCGAGGCGCAGGCAATCATACATCACGCATTTTTGCACGTTGCCGGCGGCCCCCTGGCTCAAGGTCAGCACGTTGCGTCCCGGCTTGAGCAAAGTGGCGTTGAAGGGGATGTCCCGCAGGTGATACTGGCCGTGGATGCCGGCGCGGATCATGGCGTTGTCCGCGCGGGTGATGTAACGATCAATGCCCACGCCGTTGATGGCGATGGCGAGCTTCGCATTTTGAGCCGATGCCAGGGCTAGGCGCAGGGTGGCGGTGCCGCCTTTGGGCGCCTGCGGCAGATCAAATTGAACCTTCCAGGTCGTGCCCACCCACTGGCCGTTCTTCAACACATTCACCTGCGCATAATTCCAGTCCGTGCCCTCGCGGCTCTGGCCGATGATGAAATCCACATCGTTCGGAAACTCCTCCGGGTATTTATTCCAGAGTCCCCACTGGCGGTAATCATCGCCGTGGCGGAATTCTTTCGCGGTGCGATCCGGCGTGCCAATCTGCCAGAGCGTCCGCCCGAAATGCGGCGGCTGCCAGGACAAATCGCCGAGGTTCGTGATGGCGTCGGCATTTACCGCCACGCCGTCGTGCCGGAATTCGCCCATGATCCCGTTGGCAAATGCGTAAAGGGTGTAGCTGCCGGTGCGCACGTGCGGAATGGTGAAAGATCCATCCGCTCCGGCATGGACCCAGAACTGGTAGCCTTTGGATTGTTGCTGCCAGTCCGGTGACGGCTCCGCCAGGCCGACCCACGCGCCGCTCATTGAAGGTTGGCCGTCCTGCGGATCCTGCAACTGGATTTGTCCGCGCACGGTGCCGCGGTCGTTCTCCAGGGGATAAAGCGGATGGCGCATCCATTCCAAAGGCCAGGCCGCGCGTTCCGCTGCAGCTTTCTCTTTTGCGTTAGCCCAGAGCTGATCCGGGGTGCCGCCGGAGTTCACATAAAGCATCCACGGGCCATACAACTTGCTCCATTCTTCGCCGGCGGGGATACCGACTCCGGCCGCCCCGTAATGCCCGCACGTCAGGATTTCCAGCAGCATCCGGCCAAAGTGAGCCGTGTTATGCTGCTTGGTCGGGCCGCCGTTCTGGTCTTCATTGCTCCCATGCAGAAGCCACACGCCCAGCCGGGATTGGGTTCCGCTCCAGCCATGAACGTAATGATCACCCGCGTCCACGAAGTAATGATATTTGTCCGTGATCTGGCCCTTGAACGGCCCGTCGGTGAACATCATGGACTCCTTCGGCCCCAGCACTTTGACCGGCGTGTTGCCGGGCGGCATGACGTGGCGGCGCTGGTCATCCACGTTGATGAAGTCAAACAAGGCTTCATTCGCCCGCAGCACCCAGCGGGATTGCCCGATGCCGCCCGCCGGATAATTCGCCGGGTGTTTGAAGACCACGAAGACATAACATCCGTTGTCGCCCCGGCGCAGGACGAAATGCTGTTCCACGTCAAAGGGCGAACGTTTGCCGTCCCACTTTTGGTCCACGCTGATCTCGGCCAGCGCGCCGCCGTTGGTGGCGGGATTGGCGACCACGCGGAATTGCGCGCCGCGCAGATGATTGTTGCCGCCGGACTGCCAGTCCAGATAACCCGGTTCGGCTAGCAGGGATGCGCCGTGATAATGGATCGAAAGCAAATAACCGTTGTCCTTCTGCACCTCCAGATTCACCACGCCATTGTTCAGCGCCACGGTCTGGCCCTTGTCAGTGAGAGTCACCGGCTGGGACTGAGCTCGTGATGCGACGGCGAGCAGAAGAAGGCACATCGTAAGAAACAGCGCGGGAATGGTGCGTGGGAATTTTTTCATGATTCTGTATTTTCGGTTTTAAGATTTTACGGCCCAGACCTTGAAGTTTGTGTAACGGCATTCGCCGGTGTGCGCCATCTGGCGCAGCCCAATCCAGCCATTTTGCAGGACCGGGCCGAACGTTTTGCCGTCATCTTCCCAACGCACCTCGATCTTGCCGTCCGCCTCGACGGTGATCCGGTTGCCCAGCTTGAGCACGCGCACCCGATGCGGGCCGGCACCCTGGCCGACGATGAAGTCGCGTCCCATCGCCACGAGATTGGAGCCAAAGTTCTTGCGGATGTGCGCGGTGCCGCGCGCGGTGCCGTCGGGATCGCTTGCCCAATAAGACGTGTGGTAGCAATCGAGCGTGCCGCTGTGGTAATTCTTGAACAGCCCGTCGCGCATCGGCTGATCCGGCGCGAAGATGCTCCCGCCGTCGCGGCCCCTGGCGGCGAAGAAGACGATGTTCAGCCCCTTGTTCGAGTCGGCGGGTGACATATCGAACTGAATGAGCACGTTGGATGGAAACTCGCGCGTGTTCCAAAACACGAGGTGGCCCGGATCGTTTTTCAGAATGAGCCGGCCATTCTCCACGCTCGCGGAGGCCTTGCCTTCCAGCACCCAATCCACGCCGTCCGGCAGGCGCGTCCGTTTGCCGTCGGAAAACAGGTCTGCCTCCCTGACGAACTTCAGCGGCTTGCTGAAGTCCGCCTCGTAGACCGGCTCCAGCTTCAACCGCGACAAATCCAGCCCGTGCGCGGCGTCCGAAGTGTCGGGCATTTCCACAACCTTGCCGCCACCGAGGCTGACACTCAACATCTTGTTGGTGTCCGCCGCCGTCAACGCCGTGGCCAATGGCAGGAGCAACAAGACGACGATGATCGGCGAAGGAATCTTCATATGGTGGTGTCGGGTTTAGCGGGGCCTATTCAAGCGCAACACGACCTGCCAAAGCGAGCTTAAAGCCGGGCAATCATTGATGGGGTTGTCATAATCGTGGTCAGCGCTAGGGCGAACAGGATTTGTGATTTCATATAGCTTTGTAGAAACTTTTTTCGAGCTTGTGCGCCTGTGAGGGGACGAAAGCAAAACGTCGCGTTCGCAGGTGATTGAGCGTGTGGCTGGTTCGACCGTGCGGCTGGATGGCTGGACCAGTTTGGATGGGAATTCATTTTCTCTTATGTCATGTTGACGTGGTGGGAAGATCATAAAATGGCAGACACTCATTTGAGCACGGCGAGGTTCGCATCCACCTTCACGTCGCCGCCGGGTTTTAATTTCAGTTCGTTCACGGTTGTGCCGTAACGCACACGGTAAATCGTGCCGCCCACACTGCGAATGGTGGCGGAAACCAGCTTTGAACTTTTCCACTCCATGTCCACTTCAAACCCGCCGCGTGCGCGCAGACCGGCAACCTTGCCTTCCGACCAGACTTTGGGCAACGCCGGGAGCAGTTCGATTTCATAAACGCCGTCGGCGTCGCCAACCTGGCTTTGCAGCAGCATTTCACCGATCGCCGCCGTCATGCCGAGGTTGCCGTCAATCTGGAATTCGCAGTGCCCCAAAAAACTCGCCAGCAGGTTCGGATTTAAGCTGCGCGCCAGATGCGCGTCCAGGATCGCCAGCGCGGTGTCGCCATCATGAAGTCGTGCATAGGCGTTGGCCTGGAATGCGCCCTGCCAACTGCTCACCTCACCCTTCTGCCACCATTGTCCCCGGTCAAAAATCTTTCGCAACGCCGCCGCCGTTTCCGGCGTGCCGTGCGGGGTGATTTGCGCGCTGCAAATGAGTCCCCAGCTTGACAGCACCTGGCAATCCGACGTGCGTTGCCAGTCCTGCAGCCACTCCTGCAATTCACCGGTGGTCGGGCTGATTTGCAGCGGCGGCAGACGCGGCAGGGTTTTCTCGATTTGCGCCCGCAGGTCGGCGTCCCGGCCCAGAATCCGGCTGCCCTGAACACAATTCAAAAACAACTGGCGCACCATTTCCATGCTGCCGGTTGGTCCCAGGCATACGCAACCGGTCTCGCCATCGGGCTTGCGAAAGGCGTTCTCAAAGTTCGTGTCCGGGCCGGTGACCAGCCAGCCGTGCGAGGGTTCCTCCATCAAATCATCCAGAAAGAACCGTGCCGCGCCCTTGAGTGTGGGCCAGATGGAACGCAGGTATTTTGTGTCACCGGTAAACGCATAGTGATCCCATGCACTCTGACACAACCAGGCGCCACCCACTTGGAAGATGCTCCAACGCGCATTCCCGCTGACCGGCCCGGCCTGCCGCCAGATGTCGGTGTTGTGATGCGCGACCCAACCCCGCACGCCGTAGAGGTTCTTCGCGATGTTCATTCCATCCACGCTCAACTGTTCGGTGAGATCCACCAGCGGCAGGTGGCACTCGCCGAGATTGGCCGCCTCAACCGGCCAGTAATTAATCTCCGCGTTACAATTCAAAGTCCAGTTCGCCGACCAGGATGGCTGAATTTTATGACTCCAGATGCCCTGCAAATTCGCCGGCTGCGTTCCCGGCCGTGACGACGCGATCAGCAGATAACGTCCAAACTGGTAATACAATGCCGCCAGCGCCGGATCCTTGCCGGGCTGATACGTCTTCACCCTCTGGTCGGTCGGCAGGTTCTCGGCTGCGGAGTGGCCGAGGTCCAGGGTCACGCGGTTGAAGAGGCTTTGATAATCGGCGATATGCGCTCCGCGCAGAGCCGGATAAGTCTTGCCGGCCAGTGGCAGCAGATAACGGTCGCAGAGTTTGGCGGGATCCTTGCCGTGACGGCTCGGACTTTTCCACGGCCCGTTGTAACTGGTGGCGGCGACGAACAGCAGCGTGACGCTGTCACACCCTTCCGCCGTGACCGCCTGATCGCCGATGGTAACGCGGCCGCCTTGGTTGATCGGCATCAGCCGGGCTTCGAAGCGCATCCCTTTTCCCTCCGGCGCGTCGTCCCACACCACGGCTTGGCCTGCATAATTTGGATCCACGTGAGCCGGGCATCGGCCCATCATGCTGAAACATCCGTTATCGGCCTTCGTAAGGTGATGCAATTGCGAGTCCAGCGACGCCGTGAAAGAAATGTTTCCAGGATGATCGCTGGTCAGCCGCAGAATGATGGCCTGCGCCGGGCGGGAGGCGAACACTTCGCGGGTGTGGCGAATGCCACCGCACATGAACTGCACGCGAATGATGCCTTGTTCAAGGTCCAGTTCGCGCCGATAGGCCGTCACTTCGCTGCTGATCGGAAAGTCAATCTTCAAATCGCCGAGCGGTTGATAGCTTTCATTATATTTCCCGTTCATGTCGCGCTCGACCAGGCGCTGGGCTTCCTTGTCATTGCCCACAAGCAGCAACCGGCGGATCTCCGGCAACGCCTTCAGTCCGTCAGGGTTAAGGTTGTCGTAGGGTTCGCCGGACCAGAGTGTGTCCTCGTTGAGGTCGAGCCGCTCGCTGGCCGCGCCGCCCCAGACCATTGCGCCGAGCCGGCCATTGCCGATGGGCAAAGCCTCCGTCCAGCGCGAGGCGGGTTGCAAATATTTTAGTGTCAAATCACCGATTCCTGCCGAGATTGCCGGCAAATCTGCGCGCGTGAACGGGCCAGCCATTGCCGGCAGGCGCGTCAACACCATGCCCAGTATGGCTGCGGCGGAAGCTTTCAGAAAACCCCGCCGGTTCCATCCATCATTTCCGGAACCGGAGAAATCACATGGCCCGGATCCCGCTTCTTCTTGCTGGCTGTCGCTATTCATGGCTCGAAATTAATGGTTGTTAGCCTCGCGCAGGAAAACCGGCCCAAGCAGACCGGATGGTAACAAAGGATCGCTGGGATGATAGGGGTTATCGGTGGTCCACGTCAGGCGTTTTTCGGCTGGCAGACCGGCGTCGGTGACGAGCCGGTTGACCCAGGTGTTCACGACCCGGACCTCCAGCGAGTTTTTGCCGGACTGCAATGCGCGGGTAATGTCGAGCGCGTAGGGTGTTTTCCAGACCACGCCCAAATCGTGGCCGTTGAGTTTCACTGCGGCAAGCACCTTGACCTCGCCCAGATCGAGCACGACGCGTTCTCCCGGCCGCAACGCTGGCAGCTCAAAATTCTTGGTGTATATCGCCGAACCGGAGTAGTCACGCACGTCGGCATCGGGAAAATCCGTCCAGGAAACCAAATTGGTGAAGGTGACCTGTTCCGGCGCGCCCCAGCCCGATGTGAACCGAACGTTCCATGATCCGGTCAATGCCAGAAGTGTTGGCATGTCCGAGATGAGATTGGTTGTTGCCAGGGGTTGCGGCGTTGTCAGATTTTGCGCTTCCCGAAACACCACGAAGGCGGAAGCGTTTGCCTCCATCGTGAGCGGCACTTCGGTTCGGCCATTGATTTCGCGCCAGTTGCTGATTCCAGTTATCATTCCGGTGTCGGCATCCCACCGCTCCGGAACGCGTCCCGCCACGCGGAACGCGGCGGTGACTTTTATGGCGCGAGGCTGGTGATTTGCCACAAAATAAATGTCGCCGTCTGCCGTCCGGCGGTGCGCATACAAGATGTTCGTGACGGAGCTGTCACCGGGGATCTCAAAATCGCGCGGCATGCCGATGGCCGCGAGCGCCTGTGCCGGCGTCATGCCCCACAGCATTCGCCCGGTTCCCGTCCGATGCTCACCCGATGCCGGCAACGGGCCGTTGCCCCATAATTCGTCAGCGATTTGTCGCACTTCCTCGTCGCCTGCCGCGCCGTCAGTCAGGGACGGCGAACCGGCGGGCTTGATCGGGCCAAGCACGGTGGCCCCGGCATTGACGAGCGCGCGAACTTGTTTGGCGGCAGCGAGCGTCATCTGATTTCCACCCGCGAGAATCAGCAGCCGGTAACTCATGCCGTCAGGCAGGACAATGCGCCCGTCTTTCACACTCGCGCGCTTGATGAGCACTTCATCGCCGCAAACGTCGTAATCGTAGCCGGCGGGCGGCGCGGGCCGCATCCGCCAAGTGGCGATTTTGAGCGGCGTGTCGCTGCCAAGGTCATACAGAATATCGGCGACGGCATAACCCTGACGCATGAGATAGGACGAACGCGCCAGCGAAGCCCAGAAACCGGCGCTGTCTTCCCACCACGTGTTGTGTCGCTGGTAGGGAACATAAAATCTTTCCTGCGTGACGCCGGGCAGCCGGTCGTCCCACGGCTGATGCACATAGGCGAGCACGACGAACCGGTTGATGCCCAGCGCCAGTGCCGCGTCGGCGAACGGCTTCATCATTCTTGGAAAGGCGTCCGCGCGGCTGCCGGTGAACGATTCAGCGGCGGCGACGGGCTTGCCATAAACGTGCGCCGCGCTCGCGGTTTCCTTGCAGTCCATCGTGCCGTCGGGCTGGCTCATCCAAAACTCGCCCATCGGAATATCGGTCCAGCCCTTCGCCTGTATGTTGTCGCTCGGCAGGCAGGTGGCGATGCCGGGAGCCTCGGCCATTTCGGTCATTCCCTCGGCGTGGCAAAGCTCTTGGAATGTGCCGTAGTATTCCTTGCTCATCAGGTCGGCAATGGTTCGGCGGACATCGAACAGGAATTTATCCGATTGCTCGCGGCTGCCGACCACCCGGCCCATCATCGCCGGCAGATACTGATGCATTGAGTAGCCCCGAAGTTTTTCAAACTGCGCCTCGAAATCCGGTGTCCAGTCTTGAGAGCCGTGTTCCGCGCTGTCAATGTTGATGCCCGCAAGCTTCGCGTCCGGCACGCGGCGGACTTCACGCAGAATGACGCCGACGTAGTTTGTGAATTGGACCCGGGTTGCTTCAGCACTTAACTTGTCGGATTCGAGACCCAGGTTCTCCGGCCGGCCATGTTTTGTTCTGGCGCCGGTCGGCGTGTGGCCCAGTCGCAAAATCGTCCAGCTTCCCGGCGGTGCGTCCCAGACGAGTTTTCCATCCGCGCCGAGATTCTTGGTGAGATCGAGGATTTTTGCCGGATCAATCACTTCACCGCCGCTATAATCGGGTGTGCGGTCGGGATAGGAAAAATCCACGACGTTGCCCGATTTCTTTTCCCATTGGTCAATGCGCGCTTCGCCGTGCAATTCGATGCCGCCAATGACCAGATCGTCGTCATTTGCCGGGTAATTGTGTCCCCAGCCGTGGAAATTGAGCCGGAAGTATCGCGCGGTCGTCGCCGGAAACGCAACCGTTTGTGGCGTCCAACTATCCTGCAAGTAACCGGTTGCGGGCAATTCGCAGACGGACCGCCACTCATGGCCGTCGGCACTGGCTTCCAAATGGCCGATGGGCGGATTGAGCCGCATGCCCATGCCGTAAAAGTCATCCGCCCAAAACGTTGGCACCTGCGTGGCGATCACGAGCGCCTTCGAGTTGAAACGGACCGAGTAGGTCAGGCTGCGTGCGGTGCATGGCCGGCCGTAATCGAGCTGGACCAACACTGGCCGCCCGGCCGCCAGCGTGGTGATTCGCGCCTTCGTTCTGTCATCCGTGCTGAAGAGTTGCTTGAAATCAATCCCGGCGGGATCGCTCGTGCAAACCGGCTTTGGCAACGCCTCCGCTCCGCCGCCGGCGGGCGTTGGATACGCGAGGACCGCCACGTCGCGATAATAGTTCAATTTGATGGGTGGCTGCGGCAAAGCAATGGAAATGGAATGTCCGCCCTCGACCCCCGTTTCACTCGCGACGAGCCGTTGCATTCCCAATGCCGGGGTAATCCACGGTCCGCCGGCGACATAACCGTCGCTCACGTTAACCTCCAGCGTGAGGCCCAGCCGGGCGCACTCGGCGGCGGCGAAACGCACCCGCGCCAGCCATTCCGGTGAAAGACTTTTCAACGCATCGTTCCGGTCGGTGAAAACCTGTTCGTAAATCACCACGCCGCCAAAGCCGACCCGCTTGAGCGATTCCAAATCCTGCGTGATGCCGTGATCGGTGGTGACGGATTCGCCCCAATACCACCAAACGGCCGGCTTGGATGCGACCGGCGGTGCAGCAAAGTCCGACTCCAGAAAATCCGGGGTATTGGGCGCGACACCGCCAGAACTATTGATGTCTGCCACCGCCAAGGTTGACAGGCAGGCGACCGAGGTTAGCCAGCGATACAACTGGTTTCTCATGGGAGCGTGATGAATTTCATGGAACCTGAATGAAGTAAAATTGATTTGGTGTTCCGTTTGCGACGGAACTGGTCATTTGAAAGTTGCCCAGCAAATCAAAATGGTTCATGGCCAGGCGCGTCCAATTCGACAACGGCAGGGAGATATTGGTCGAGGTCAGCAGAAAATAGTTGCTCGTCGCCAGTCCACCAGCGCCGGTGAACGTCAGCGACGCGCCCGCGTCATCCTGCGACGGGCCAATGTTTTGCCAGTTCGCGGGCGCGAGTGCTGCACCGCGCTGCAATTGGTAAGTGAGACCGTCGTAGCCATAAATTGTCAGCGATATCGTGCCGACACCTGGGTCATTTGCCCGAACAACACACGCCGCCAGACTCGCAACTAAAATCATGTAAATCTTAAAAAAGTGCATGCAGAAAAGAGTTTTGTTTTCATCGGTAAAAGAAAATACATCGGCCCCGAGCTGCTGTCTTGCAATTATGTTCAGCGAAGGATATTGAACATTTTGTCCATGACGGTTGAACCCATTTATCGTGCTGGCCGGACGCAGTTGCGGATTGACACCTGCGCGCCGCAGTGTGCCGCCATGCGCGGCGGAAAAATCAAGCTGCACGCGCTGACCAGGGGGCATTACCCCGGCATTTTGCTCAAGCCTGCCGAACTGCCGGGGATCAACAGCATCGGCTTTTGGAACGGCACCAGCACTCAGGATTGGGGGCTTGAACCGCACCGGAATGAAGGCATCGAAATCGTTTTTCTGGAAACCGGCGCGATGGCATTTTCCGTCGAGGCGAAGCCATTTCAACTTCGCGCCGGCCATTTCACGGTGACCCGCCCGTGGCAGTTGCACCGGCTTGGCGCGCCGAACATCGGGCCGGGAAAACTCCACTGGCTCATCCTCGATGTCGGTGTGCGTCGCCCGAATCAGGATTGGCGCTGGCCGCGCTGGCTCACGCTGACCGCCGCCGACCGGGGCGAGCTGACACGAAAACTGCGGCAAAACGAGAATCCGGTCTGGGATTCCTCGCCCGAAATTGCCGCCGCCTTTCGCGGGTTGTCCGACGGCGTGCTGCGCTGGCGCGAGCCGCACATCGAATCGCGGATGCTCGTCCTGCTGAACCAGCTTCTTCTTGGCATTCTCACCGCCCTCACCGAACAGCAAAAGCAGCGCAACCCCGACCTCATTTCGCGCCAGCGCACGGTGGAATTATTTCTGCGCGACCTCGCCGCGAACGCCGCCAGCAGCAGCCAGCCTTGGACGCTGCAAAAAATGGCGGCGCACTGCGGCATGGGCATCACCATGTTTTCAAAATACTGCCGCGCACTTGTGAACAACGGCCCGGTCGAATACCTGAACCGCTGCCGGCTCAACCGCGCCGCGCAGCAGCTCGATGAAAATCCGGAACTGCCGGTGACAGAAATCGGCTTGCAGAACGGCTTCAATTCCAGCCAATACTTCGCCACGGCGTTTCGCCGGCGTTTCAAGCAAACGCCCCGCGCTTACCGGGAAAACCGGAAGCGCCCGGCACAGGCCTTTTGAGACGGCTTTCCCCAAAGCGCGTCCATTGGCGTCACCCGCTCAACATCCATTTATTTGTGAAATGTAAAGCCTGCGGAGCTTGTCCCATTTGGCCGGCAACCCGCAGTTGAAACTGCGGGCTGTTTTCTTGCGCCTCGACGAGGCGGCGATTGTGTCAATGTCAATTGAAACTGTTCCGCCGGCAGAAATTGCAACTTCATCACGCCGTTTGCCGCCGGATTGCGCCATCCGCCTCCATTCTGGCGACGAGTGGGAAAACATCGCGTTGCAGGCAGAACGCCACGTCATCGCGCAGTTCGGGAATCGCCAGCAGCCGCCGCGCGTTCGTGGAAGTCTGAAACGCGCCCGCCAAATCAGCCTTTGCCTGCATCCACGCGCGCCGGGCAATTTCAGCCGCGTCAGACTTTTTGGTGGGGACGATGCGCTGTGCCGTCCGGTCATCGCAGCGCGATGACCCTACCTCCAGCAATTCGCAAAGCGCGCCCGCCGCCAGCGCGTCCTCCAGCGCCGCGTCTTCGTGCGTGCCGGCGCAGACGAGCAGCGCTTCCGCGGGCTGAAGCTTTCTGATGAATTCCGCCGTCGCGCCAAGATTCAAAAATGAGCCGGCCAGGACCGTCTTCGCGCCAGCGCAGGCGCGCAATGCGCGGGTGCCGTTCGTGGTGGTGGAAACAATCGTCCGGTCGCGCACCATTCCGGGCGTGCATTCGCGCGGCGAGTTGCCGAGGTCGAAATCAATTCCGCCGGTCTGCGCGGCGCGAATTTTCACCCCGTCACGCTCGCCGCCGAGCAAAATTGTTTCCGCTTTCCGCTTCCCGCCTTCCGCTTTCTTGAAGGCCAGCGCTTCGGCGATTTCGCTGACCGGAATGACGGCCTTCGCGCCGTTGTGGAGCGCGGTCACGATCGTGCTCGTGGCGCGCAGCACATCGAACACCACGCAGCACGTTTCGCGCAAATCGCGCCCGGCGAGCGCGGGCAGTTCCGCCGGGGTCAGGATGGTTTCAATTTTCATCTCGTGAATTGTAGGAGACGACGTAAGGAGTCTCACTTCAAAAATAAGGTAAATCAGAGCCTCGTTACCCCGGCTCCTCCATTTATATTTTTGTCCGCATGTAATGGAAAAGATACTGCTGGGCGTAACCGGCGCGCGGCCCGAAGTGCGTGGCGGCAAATTGGCGAAGGCGTTTTTCCGTGGGGCGGCGGCGTGGAAAATAGAGCTGCCGCAGCGCGCGCTCAATCCACACATCCACCGGAAACGCGGCGTCGAAACCGCAGGCGAACAGCAGCACGCAGTCGGCGATTTTTCCGCCGACGCCGCGCAGCCGCATCAATTCCGTGCGCGCTTCGGCCAGCGGCAACTGGCGCAATCGTTCCAAATCCAGTCTGCCCTCGGCGGCCTGCCGTGCGGCGGCGAGCAGGCTCGGCGCGCGAAAGCCCATCTTGCAGGCGCGCAGTTCGGCTTCAGTCGCGGCGGCGATGCGTTGCGGCGTGGGGAAGGAAAATTGAAAGGTAGGGACATCGCGCTGCGATGTCCGGACGGCGCAGCGCGCCGCCCCTACCGAATTCATTGGTTCCCCAAACCGCTCGCAGAGCAGGGCGATGATTTGCCGGATTTGGACGATTTGCTTGGTCGAGGACAGGATGAACGACGCGAGGCATTCCCACGGTTCCTGCCGCAGCAGGCGCAATCCACGGCACGCGGCGACGGCTGCGCGCATCGGTTCGTCGTCGGGAAAAGTCTTGAGCACGGCGGCCAGATCGGTTTCGGTCTGGAGAAAATCGCGGAGCCATTGCCAGTCGGCGACCGGCGCGGCGGTTTCGGCGCGGATGCCGCCGGGCGTCTGGGTGAGCCGGACAAAATGTTCTCCGACGATGCCCTCCCATGAATTTCCATTTTGCCGCCAGCGGAAAACCTGGCCGGAGTCGAGCGTCGCGGCCAGATCGTAATCGCGGACAGGCAGAAGGATTTCAGATTGGCGGGGCGAGCGTCCTCGCGAGCCGGAATTTGCGGGCGACGGCTGCGGTTCGCCGGGAGTCTCGCCCCACCGTGTATGATTCACGGCCATTTACTTCAAATTGTGGCACGCCCAGAGATGGACGCGGTGGAACACGCGGTCGGCGATTTTGACATCCTGCTCGCCGAGGTCGGTGACGGATTGAAATTCCTGCGCGATGCGCGGTGGCAGCGAGTCTGGCTCCGGGGTTGAGCGGTTCACCGGCTCGTGCGCCAGCCATTTCCAGACCCAGCCGCTTTCCAGTTTGTAAAGGCCGGCCTCGGAGACAAAAATGGCGTTCTCGCCCTGGCGCCGGGCGCGGTAGCCGTATTCCGGCCAGAAATAAAACTGGTTCTCCGGCTCGTCCGAATCCGCGGAATAAACCAGCGGCCCGGATTTCAGCGCGTCGCGCGCCTGCGGAATGTAAAATGAATACAGCCCGGTGATGCCGTAATGCCCGGCGATGATGAAGGCGGGCTTGCCTTCGCCGGTCTGCAATTTTTCGCGCGCATTTTCGACGAGCGTGGCGGCCACGTCCCAGGCGCGCACGCGGCGCAGCGGGTCAATCTCCCCGGGCAGCGGCTGGCCGGCGATTCTGGAGATGAGGTTGCTTTGATACATGATGGCGATGGCGAAAATGCCCAGCGCCACGCCGGCGGCGAAAAATGGCTTTGCGACGCGGCGGCGTTCATTCCAATAAACCGCCATCAGGCAAAACATCGGCAGCACGGCCGGCGCAATCCAGTTCGGCAAAATCCGCGAGTGGAACGACCAGAGAAAATGGCCGAGGAAAACCGGCGCGCCCATGCAGAAGAAATAGAGCCAGAGCGGTCGCTCGCGGCGGAGTTTCCAGAAGCCGATCATCGCCCAGATTGCGCCGACGAAGAAAACGGGATTGAGCAGCGCGAATTCCTGGAAAATGAAATCCCAGAAGTAACGCAGCGTCGGATGCCACTGGCCGTGCAGTCCGGCGTTGCCGGCGACGTGCGTGGCCGTGATCCAGCCGTGCCGCGAATTCCAGATGACGACAGGCAGTGTGCAAATCAGGAAAACCCCCAGCGCGAGCCACGGGCCGGGCTTTCGCAGTTGAATCCGCGCCGGCGGGTGGAGCGCGAAAAAAATGCCGAAACAGGCGATCAGGTAGAGCGCGTTGTATTTGCAAAGGAAGCCGAGTCCCATCGCCAGGCCGACGATGAGCCAGTCGCGCGTTTTGCCGTCCGGCTGCACCGCGCGCCAGCCCGCGACCAGCGCCCAGGTCCAGCAGAGGACCAGCGGCGGATCAATCGTCATCAAAATCGTGCCGATGCCGAGCAGCGGCGTGGCGGTGGCGGCGAGCAGCAGCCAGAACGACGGGCGCGCGCCGACTTCGCGGGCCAGAAAACGGAGGAGCAGCAGGCTCGTGATCGCGGCGAACAGCGGCGAGAAAAAGCGGACGCCGAATTCCGTGTCGCCAAAAACCGAGGTGCCGGCGAGCTGGATGAACGCGATGGCCGGCGGCTTGCTGTAAAACGACAGCGCGGGATGCTTGGACCAGATCCACTGATACGCCTCGTCCTGGCTCAATTCGATGGCGCCGCTGGCGAGATAAATCCAGCGTCCGACGAGCATGGCGATGATTAAAATTGTGCCGAGTCGAAGCCATTCCATTTCCGATTTCCGACTTCCGACGTCCGATTTAATTTCACCATCCGGCCACGGACTTTGGACTTTGAACTTTGAACTTTGAACGGGATTGATTAGCGACGGCAATTGCGCGTGCCAGAGCGGGAACCATTTTTTCCCGATCCAGTTCCAGCCGGCTTGCAGTCCGATGACACCGGCGGCGGCGTAGCCCGCGCCCAGAATCGCCCCGGCCAGAACGTCGCTGGGATAATGCACGCCGACATAGACGCGGGAGAAGGAGACGGCCAGCGCCATCGGCAGCATGAAACGCCAGCTCCTGGGATAAAACAGGAACGCGACCATCGTGGCGGAAAACCAGTTGGCCGCGTGCGCCGACGGCATGCTGCCGGAGGTGGTGCAGCCGAGCCGCGCGATGGCATCCGTCAGCGCCATGCACGGCCGCGGCCGGGCGACGGCGTGTTTGATGACGTTGATGACGAGCGCGTTGCCGAGCAGGGAGACAAAGGCCATCGTCAGCGCGCACAGCCGGGTGCGGGTGCCGCAAAAAAGCGCCGCGACAAAACCGATGAAGACGGCGAGGACAAACCATTGCATCACGCCGTCGCCGCTCAAGACGGGCATGATCCGGTCGAAGAGCGGGTTGCCCAGCGACCGGTTGACGAAATGAAACAGCGCGGTGTCAATGGATTGCAGCCAGTGCATCGCCAGAAGTGTAGCGGGAAAAGCGGAGTTGAAAACTCAATTGCGCCGGGGCGCCGCAGTCAGCGCGCCGGGGCGGACGGCGGGAAATTGATCTGCTCCTTCACTTCGTAGCGGAACATGCGCTTCTGCATCCAGCGCACGGCGAAGAGATCGTGGATGGTGATGAACAGCCGGTTTAGCACGCCGTAGTGGCTCCGGCCCTGGAAGCGCGCGTGGTGGCTGATCGGAATTTCCGTGACGACAAATCCCTCAATCCGGAAGAGCGTCGGGAGAAAACGGTGCATGCCCTTGAAAAATTTCAGGCGCGCCGCGCATTCGCGCCGGAAAATCCGGTAGCCGCAGGCGGAGTCGCTGACGGTTTCGCGGGTGAAACGGTTGCGGGTCCCGTTGGCGATTTTGGAAGAAAGCCGGCGGAGGAGCGAATCGCCCTGCGCGCGGGCCTGGACGCGCGAACCGCACACGCAGTCGCATTTGCCGGACTGGATGGCCTCCAGAAACCGCGGCAGCTCGCGCGGATGATTTTGCAGGTCGGCGTCCAGCGTGGCGATGAAACGGCCCCTGGCGGATTGGACGCCGGCCCACAGCGCCGCCGACTGGCCGCAATTCCGATCCAGCCGCACCGCGCGGATTTTGGGATCGGCGGCGCCGAGCGTTTGCAGGATTTTCCACGAGTCGTCGGTGCTGCAATCGTCCGCGATGACGATTTCGTGGGAGACATGGAGCGGCTCCATCGCCTCGCGGATGGCGGTTATCAGCGGAACCAAATTTCCCTGCTCGTTGAAGCAGGGAATCACGATGCTTAAAACGGGTGGTTCGATCATGCGGTTCCGGTTTTAATGTATCACGATGAAGCGCACGGGGAAATCTTTTTACCGTTTGCAGCCGGGAGCGGCCAGAAGTGCATCGAAGAATGCGGGGTCGGAAACGGAATCAAGAAATCATTCCGGCACTGTGGCGTGTGCCTGTAGCCAGAGCAAGTCCGGGTCGTCCGGTGCGACGGAGATGAACTTGTAATTCTCGGTGGCGACGCCCGATTGCTGTGGGAATTGGGTGTCCGGGCTTAACCAGCGGTGCAGTTCCACATGACCGTCGGCAAAAGTGACCGGCCCGCCGCCTCCATGATAATTTGCCGCAATCTCCACCATCGTCGCGTTGACCATGCTGACGCCGAAAAAACCGTCGTCCACGCTGTCGTCGCGTTCGTCCACGAAAACAAACGCGTCGCTGGGCGACAGCTTTCCCAGATCGGTTGTCTTTCGGATAAATTGAAAAGCCGTGTCGAGCGGGCGGTTCGTGTAACCCATCCAGCCGTTCATGGACACCGTGCGCGCCAGCGGAAAAAGTCCGTTGCCTTCCTTGACCATGATGAGGCTGGCCGGACAATGAAAAATTGCGGCGGATTTTACATACTCCCCCAGCGACGACCATTGCGGGTTCAGGAAAAGGTCGGTGTTGGTGTTGTCCGGATTGTCGGCCATGGTGGCATCTTCCCAGCCTGTCGTCCAGTTCAGCGAGCAGCGCGCCATGCCGTTGGAACCGGCTTCCTGCCACCAGTTGTTGCCGGGAATGAAATCGTCGTGGTCGTTCACATACATCTGCCACGCAAGCTGCAACTGTGTCAGGTTTCCAAGACACTGGATTGTCTTCGCGCGTGTCTTGGCCTTGGAAAGAACCGGCAGCAGCAGCGCCGCCAAGATGGCGATGATGGCGATGACGACAAGCAGTTCGAGGAGTGTGAAGCCCGCATGAAATCGTCTTTTCGTTTTCATGCGGGCTGGACGCGCTCAATAAACGACAATGGACCGGACCGGCAGTCCCTTTAATTTTTCGCGGCCGTTCAGGAATTTCAACTCGATGAGAAAGGTGACCTCCAAAATCTGCGCGCCGAGCTTCCGCATCAGTTCAACCGCGGCGGCGGAGGTGCCGCCGGTGGCGAGCAGATCGTCAATCAGCAGCACACGGGCGCCGGGCCTGAGCGCGTCGGTGTGCATCGCGACGGTGGAGTGGCCGTATTCGAGCGCGTAATCCTGCTCGTGGGTTTTGTAGGGCAGCTTGCCCTTTTTGCGGACGGGCACAAAACCGGCGTGCAGTTTCACGGCGGCGGCGGCGGCGAAAATAAAGCCGCGCGCGTCAATGCCCACGACCGCGTCCACCGTGCCGGGCTTGAAATTTGACGTGAGCAGCTCAATCGAGCCGGCAAACAGCCGCGCGTCGGCCAGCACGGGCGTGATGTCCTTGAACTGGATTCCGGGTTTCGGGAAATCCGGGACATTGCGGATGGCCTGTTCGATTTCCCTCGGGGTCACGACGGTGGTGGCTGGCATGGTGTCATTCTTCCTTCTTTTTGGAGGCTTCGAGTTTTTCAATCATCTTCCGCAGCTTGTGCAGGGCGAGATTCTGGATTTGCCGGACGCGCTCGCGCGTGACGCCGAATTTCACGCCGACTTCCTCCAGGGTTTTTTCCGCGCCGCCATCGAGGCCGAACCGGAAGCGGAGAATCGTCGCCTCGCGCGGGTCGAGGTGCTTGACCATGTCCTGCAACATGTCGGTCACGGTTTTGTCCTCCAGGTTGTCGTAGGGCGAGGTGGCGTTTTCATCCTCAACCACGTCGGAAAAATTGTTCGAGTCGTCGTCGCCGATGGGCGCGTCGAGCGACGCGGGGCGGACGGCGGCCAGCCGCATCTGGCGGACGCGGGCGGCGGTCATGTTGAGTTCGTCGGCCAGCTCCTCGTCGGTCGCCTCGCGGCCCAGCTCCTCCTGCAATTTCATCCCGACCCGGCGCATCTTGGAAATTTTGTCCACCAGGTGCACGGGCAGGCGGATGGTTTTGGACTGGTTGGCCAGCGCGCGTTTGATGGATTGTTTGATCCACCACGAGCCGTAGGTGGAAAGCTTGCCGCCCTTGTTCGGGTCAAACCGCTCGACGGCCTTCATCAGGCCGATGTTGCCCTCGCTGATCAAATCCAGCAGCGGCAGGCCGATGCCCTCGTAATCGCGCGCGATTTTCACGACGAGCCGGAGATTGGCCTTGATCATCTGCTCGCGCGCCTTTTTGTCGCCCTTTTTGATTCGCGCGGCCAGTTGGATTTCCTCCTGCGGCGTGAGCAGTTTCACCTGGCCGATTTCGCGCAGGTAGAGCTTGATGGCCGTGTCGCCGTCGTAACGATCGGGTTCCCGCTGGATGAACACCGTGGTGTCGCCCTCGGCGGGTTTGTCCGCGGCGGGCGGCAACGGTTCCGGGGCCGGAGCGGAAGGTTTCCCGCGCCGTTGGATCCTGGCCGTCTTGGATTTTCGCGTCTTTGCCGCCATAACCGGCGGAAACTAAAGCGTGAAAAATGCGCGCCCGCAAGAAAATTAAGAATGCGTCATCCGTGCCGGCCCCGTGGCTGGTCGTGCTGCATGGGGTTTCGTCCTGCAAGAATTCAACGCGTTGAAACAAGCTGGATGTGAGCGTCACCCCGCGCGCCGCGATAATGACCGGCCGGACAGCATCAACGGCGCCAGCGCCCGCTGGCTGCCTTGAGATCGAAATGGCTGGGGATCGGTCATGGAGCGAGATTCATTCTGGGACTGACTCCTTTACGGTGGAATGGGGGTGGCGGCGGTTGAACTCCGCCGGCAACCCATTTTTAAAACCGCATGAAGAAATCCCAGGTCTCTTTGGCAATCCAGTTGTCACCAGCTCCGGGATCCTGCGCATAATCGGTATGCCCGCCGACAAAGGAGCCAAAGACCACGGGATATTCCGCCGGGCACCCTTTGAACTCAGTGGTGACATGGGTGGGGGTGGTGGCGACAGGGATTTCGGGCAGGACCGTCACCCCGTTGTCTGCGAGGTGCGTCAGGACGCAATATTTCCCGCCTTGTTTTCGCGCATCCGAGTGGACGTATGTGCAGGTGCCGTCCGTGGTGCCGGTGGTGCTGTAAAATGCCAGTCGTTCGTGCCGGTTGGTGGGCAAATAGATGTTCCAATTGGCCGGCGCATAACAGGCCACGGCGCGCAGCTCTTTCTGGAAATCCAACGAGTAGGAGTAGGCCATTTTACCATTGACCTATACGGGAGCGGTGTGGGATTTCTATTCGGTCAATAGCCCAAGTTCTAAACAAGATTCCAGTCGCTTATGAAAAAAATACTTCAAAGCGCAGCCGTATGGTTGCTGCTCGCCACCCTCAATGCTCACCTCGCCACCGTGCTCGCCCAGGGCACGGCGTTCACCTACCAGGGACGGCTGAACAGCAGCGGTTCGCCCGCCAGCGGCAGCTACGATCTGGTGTTCACACTCTACAATACCAACACCGCCGGCATCGCCATTGCCGAGCCGGCCACCAATTCTGCCGTGGCCGTGACCAACGGCCTGTTCACCACGCTCGTGGATTTCGGGCCGGGTGTGTTCACCGGCACGAGCAACTGGTTGGCGATTGCCGTCAGCACCAATGGCGCAAATACATTCAGCCTGCTCACGCCGCGACAGCAGGTCACGCCCACGCCCTATGCGCTGTATTCCGCCAACGCCGGCACGGCAGCCACTGCCAGCTCGGTGCCGGCAGCGGATGTCACCGGCACGCTGGGCTTGGGCCAGCTTCCGCCGGCGGTGCTGACGAATAGCGCGACGAGCGTGAGTTTATCCGGCGCATTCATTGGCAACGGCGGCGGCTTGACGAACATTGCCGACTGGCATTTGGGCGGCAACACCGGCACGACGAACGGAAATTATCTCGGCACCACCGACAACCAGCCGCTGGAAATTCGCGTGGGCGGCGTGCGCGCCGGATGGATCAGCCCCAGCAACGGCAGCCCAAATGTTGTTTTCGGCCCGGCGCAAAACGTCATCAGCAACACCACGGCGGGTGCTTCCATCCTGGGCGGCATCAATAACACCATCGGCACGAACTCAAGCTATTCAGTGATCAGCGGGGGCCAGCAGAACTCCATCTCAAACAATGCCGATCATTCCGTCTTGGGCGGCGGCAACGGCAACACCATCCAGGCAGGGGCATATCAATCCTTCATCGGCGGGGGCATCAACAACAACATTCAGGCCACTGCGTATCTGGGCTTCATCGGCGGCGGTTATGGCAACATTATCACCAGCACCACGCACTGGGCCGTCATCGGCGGCGGATACCAGAACAATGTCCAAGGGAACTATGACTTTTTGGGCGGTGGCGATGCCAATGCCATTTCGGGAAGTGCCGACAGTTACGCCAGTCTGGTTGGCGGCATTGACAACACCATCGGGACCGGAACCGCCGGAGCCTTCCTCGGCGGCGGCGGCAACAATTCCATTCTCAACAATGACAGCTATTCCGTCCTCGTCGGCGGCTACGACAATATTGTCAACAACAGTTTCGGGTTCATCGGGGGCGGCTATCGAAACACTATTTCCAATGTGACTGATTATGCGTTCATCGGGGGCGGCCAGCAAAACACCATCCAAAGTCAGGCTTTGGATGCCTTCCTTGGCGGCGGCCAGCAAAACACCATTGGCCCGAATCAGGATGACTATTATGCCGTTCTCGTGGGCGGCCAGCAAAACACCATTCAAGGCAACAGCTTTAGCGCCTTCCTTGGCGGCGGCTCGCAAAACAGCATTTCCAACAATGCCCCATACTCGTTCCTCGGCGGTGGCCAGGCCAACTTTGTGGGCGGTGATTGGGCGACGGTGGGCGGCGGTTATCAGAACAGCGTCACGGCGAATTATGCCACCGTGCCGGGCGGGGCGAACAATCTGGCGGGCGGCCTGTCTAGTTTTGCCGCCGGTAGCGGAGCCCAGGCCGTCAACCCCGGTGCGTTCGTGTGGGCGGATGCGGAAGGCGTGCCGTTCGCCTCGACCAATGCCAACTCATTCAATGTCCGCGCCAATGGCGGCGTGCGGTTGGTAACTTCCGGCGCGGGTCTGGCCGTGGATGGTTTGCCAGTGCTGGCCGGAAACAATGGCAGCGGCTTGATCAACCTGAACGCCTCGCAACTGACCAGCGGCACCGTGCCGTTGGCGCAACTGCCCGCCTCGCTTGCCCAGTTACCCGGCATCGTGGTGACAAACAATGAACCGTTCGTAACACTGGGCACTTTGTATTCCAGTAATTTATTGACGGGCGGCACGCTGACCCTGCCATTGCCGGCAAAAATTATGGCCTACAGCACGTCCATTTTAACCGTTGATGCAAACGCCAACTCCTATTTCGGCCTGCAAGCCGGCAGCGGCAGCGGCAGCGACAACACCGCCGTTGGTGTAAATGCGTTTTCCGGCAACGGCAGCGGCAATAAAAACGTGGCCATCGGTGAATCCGCACTTGGCAACAGCACGAACGACAACCAGTTGGTGGCCATCGGTTATCAAGCCCTGGAGAACGACAATGCCCTCGGTGCGGGCAGCCCTTCCGGCAACGGCGAGAATACGGCCGTTGGTTATCAAGCACTCAAAGCGAACACTGTGGGTGCAGCAAATACCGCCACCGGTTACAAGGCGCTTTATAGTAGCAGCAGCGGTTTGCAGAATGTGGCGGTTGGCGATTATGCGCTTGTATTCAGCCAGGGCGACCAGGGCAACGTGGCGGTTGGCAACAATTCGCTCGGAAATTTAGGCGTGGTCACCGGGTTAATCACCCCCGGCGGCGGCTATAACACAGCGGTCGGCTTTCTCGCGTTTGGCCAACTGGTCGGTGGCACTGGAAATATTGCGATCGGGCAGGAGGCGGGCTACAACAACTACTCCGGTGACAATAACATTTATATCGGCAATCAAGGCCAGAACAGCGACACCGCTATCATCCGCATCGGCACGCAAGGAACCCAGACGGCCACTTATCTGGCGGGCACAGTCTATGCCAACGGTATTGCTTTAACCAGTGACCGCAACCTGAAGGAGAATTTTAAACCGGTGGATAATCAGGAGGTGCTGGCCAAAGTAGCGTCGCTGCCGCTGACGGAATGGAATTACAAAAAAGAGAGCAAGGACGTGCAGCATATCGGCCCAATGGCGCAGGATTTCCAAGCCGCCTTCGGTCTGGACGGCGCGGACGACAAACACATCTCCGTGGTGGACGAAGGCGGCGTGGCGCTGGCGGCGATCCAAGGCTTGAACCAGAAGGTGGAGGAGAAAGATGTCAAAATAAAAGAACTTGAAGCACGGCTGAAAAAACTCGAAGCATTGATGACCGAAAAACTCGGAGGCGTGAAGTGAAAACACGGACTTGGAAACTGGGAGTCGGCAGATGGCAGTTGGGTTGGTTTTGTTTCATCATGCTACATTCATCCTTCTGCCTTCGGGTGCAAGGGCAGAGCTACACGATTGACTGGTATAAGATCGCCGGCGGCGGCGGCACCAGCACTGGCGCGACGTATCAAGTCACCGGCACAATCGGCCAGCCGGATGCCAGCGGCGCGATGAGCGGTGGACAGTATTCCGTCACCGGTGGTTTCTGGAGTCTCATCAACGTGGTGCAGATGCCGGGCGTGCCGAATCTGGTGATCGTTCCCAATGGCGCGAACAGCGTGAAACTCCTCTGGCCCGATCCGGCCACAAACACCTACACCTTGCAGCAAAACGCGAACCTCGCGGCGGTCAATGGCTGGACGACGAGTGGATATTCCATCAACCCCGCCAACGGCACGAACTCCGTCACCGTCACCCCGTCCATAGGCAATCTGTTTTTCCGGCTGGCGAAGCCTTGATTTTTGAATCTTAAAATATTTCAAGCGATACCGGACGTAACCGGTCAGACGCATACGGTGGGTCGGATGTCGCCGCGCGGAACTCTGGTATTGCAAGGCGTGCGGGAGCTGTTTTGGCCGGAATGACGGGTATGACGGTGGAACTGTTGTCAACCTGGCCCCGAAATTTCCGCGATTATAAATCACGAATAACAGAATGCGTTGCAGATGCAAACCCCATCATAAACGTCGTAGCATTATGCTACGACATCTACGAAATCCCCCGCGATTGCTATGTCAAGGAGGTCTCTGGCGTGACGCTTACTGTGGAAAAGCAGATTCAGGAAATGAACCGGAAGCAAAGGGGCAAGGAACCGGAAGTGTCCCTTAATGAATCATGATGGCGGCGGTCTTTCTGCATCAATATACCAACACCAGCACCGCCGCGTCCCGCGCCGACTTGACCACATCCTCAAACTTCCGGTCAGCCGTGAGCGGCGCTTTGAGTTTGGCCGAAACAGCCGGCACCGATTCCAGGAAGCCGTCGCCTTCCGTGCGCGGGCGGGCGTCAATCAGCGAGAGCGCCCATTGCTGGAACTGCCACTTGTCCAGTTCCGCCAGCGCCTTGGCGCTGCCGAAATCCGTGGGCTGGCCCTTTTCCTCAAACTGAACCTCCTCGCCGAAGGCGTCTTTGAGCCGGCGTTTGATGAGATTGATGGCGAGGTAGGTGACATCAATGCCAATCCATTGCCGGCCGAGCTTTTGCGCCGCGTGAATGGTCGTGCCGCAACCGCAAAACGGAGAACTACGATGTTGAGAACTTTTTTGCTGAAAATAGCCCAGCCATTTATGGCTGGGTAAATCATTCCCCAACAATTCAAAGTCCCGCAGGGACGAAAGAACCTCAATCCAACATCTCGGCTTTGTAGTCATATCCATGCTTCTTCAAAAAAACTTCCAACTCTTCGCGGAAACTTTTCTTCCGGTGATGTTCCTCCTGTGTCTGGATGTAACGAATCGTATCTTCCACGCCGGACACGCCGATGCTAAACGCGCCAAAACCTTCCTGCCATGCAAAACCTTGTGGCCGGAGTTCAGGAAATGTCTCCCGCAACCATTTTGAGGAATTGCCTTTTAATAATTGCATCGCCTTGGAAACGGAGAGTGTCGCCGGCAGGCTTAAAAGCAAATGCACATGGTCGCTCACGCCACCGATGGCGAGCGCCTTCATGTCGTTTTCGCGCGCGATGCCGCCGAGGTAAGGCCAGAGCCGTTCACGGATGGCGGGCGTGAGCCACGGACGCCGTTCCGAGGTGGAGAACACGCAATGCATCAGGCAGGAGTTGAAGGAGTGCATGGTCGTTTCAAAATAATGTTGTCCTCGAAAATAGCCCAGCCATTTATGGCTGGGAATCTTGCCATCCCATTTTCCAAGTCCCGTCAGGGACGGCAGAAATTTTCTTTCGTCCCTGACGGGACTGGGGACGTTTGCGAACCGTGAACCCAGCCATAAATGGCTGGGCTATTTTCAAACTTCATCAATTGCCTTAAGCGTCCGACCGTTGGCGTCCTGCCACTCTATCAAACCATTGGCACTTCCTCCGCAGACAGGTGTCCACAAACTCGGCGTAGGTCTGCGCGGCGTCCGCCCAGTTCCAGGTGTCCGTGAAGGCGTGGAACTGCGCCTGGCTGGCCTCGCCGGACGCCTCGCGGAACAGGACGTTGTAATCCGCATTGGAATTGAACGGCGGGTCGAGATAAACAAGGTCAACGCTCGCGTCGGGAAAAACCTTCGGGTCGCGCAGCCATTTGAGATTGTCGCCGAACAGGAGGCGGTTCATGGGTTCAAGGGCTTGCAATGTGGTTGCCGCTGTTTATCGCTGACACAATCTGGCCGATGGCATTATCCAAACGCGAAAAAGACCGCAGTTGCCGGGTTCGCACCAGTTGAAGATCAACCAGCCGGGTTAACGGCGCTTGGTCCCTTCGCGGCCGATAACCGGGACAGTTTTTTTCCAGCCAGCGTTTGCCGTGGGATTCGGGATGGCCTTCGGGGAACAACGTGTTCCGTGGTAAAACGGGTCGGCCATCCTCGAAAGATTTGCCGGCCAGAGATTCGATGCTGGCGATGATCCACGTTTCAAATTCCACACAGGCAAACACCACGGCGAGCGAAAAATCCCGTCCCGCGCCGATTTTAGCGGCGGCCTCGGCCATCATTTTGGCGGCGGTGGTCGCGCAAAACGGTGAATCCTTGCCCGCTGGAAATTTTTTGGCATCGCCATCAAACACGGCCAATATGCCTCCGTGATTGGATTTACGGGCGGCCACCCGGATGCGTTTGAACCATTCCTCAAAATCCAACGCGACGGTTTCCTTCTTCCATTTCACCAGTCCGGCGGGGTTGTGGGCGCGAACAATTTCTTCATCCACAACAAACCGCCGTTCGGGGTCTTTTTCCTGAAGAATTTTTCTAGCGAGGATCGGAAGCGCGGAGGCTTCGCCGTGCCCTTCCCCAATGAGGACCAAACGCTTCATGCAGGTTGAGCAGCTAATTGCGATTCATCAATTCTGGGCTGGTCAATCTTCAGCAGTTCGCCCGTGGTGAGCAGATGGTCTTTGACGGCGGAGGTTTGCTCCTTGGAAACCGGCCCGACCAGTGTTTTGCCGTCGCGCAATTCCACCACGCGGACATTGTCCACATCAAAGGAATCGAGCAGCGTCGGATTGTGGGTTGTTACGATGACTTGGCCGCGATTTTCGTTCGGGGCGGCTTTGAATTCATCCGCCAGTAACGATAGCGCGCCGGGATAAATGGCATTTTCCGGTTCTTCAAAAATCAGCGTCAGCTTAGGCGGCGTTTGATAGAGTGCCAGCAAATGAGCGTAGAAGCGGCGGAAACCATCCGACTCTTGCTGAAGGTTTAATTCAAATATCCGTCCCGCAGCCGTGTGACCGACAATTGCTCGTTGAGGATTTGTTAGAGAATCCAGTTCGATTGAGACAATATTTGTATTCAAAGCACGCAACGATGCTGCCAGATTTTTGCGAATGTTTGGGTGATGGAAGTCTTGAGTAATGCTTCGAATGATTTCCCGATAATTATGGGCGTTGTCAGAAAGGCCGGGAATATTTTGCAAAAATGCGAACCTTGGATCTGCTACCGTATTATCACTCAAGGTTGACCCGGGGAAATGGTAAAAACCAATGCCGGAGGAAAGTCCCGCATAGGCAAACACAACTTTTTGCAAAGACGGAAAACGCCCCAGCAATGGCCCAGAATCTTGATTGGGCATCGTTGCAACATCTGGAGCTTTTTGCCATTCCCACTGGAATTGACCGTAAACAGAAGCAGTTTTGCTTTGAACCCGTGAAAAGATTACCTCCTTGCCTATTGCGAGACTCTCCGCACAAAGTCTCATTTGACTCGCATTTTGATTTTCGGGGCAACCAAATGCGATGGCATAGGTGTAATCATTGGCTTCACCCGGAAGCGAGAAAGTAACTTCTATTGAAGTTTTTGGTTTTTTCTCTCCCACTGGCACAATGCGCTCCCATCCCCACTCATAATTTACGGCGTTTTCCATGCCGCCGAGCAGAAAGTTGCGGAGAAACCTCAAGGCTTGGACCGTGTTTGATTTCCCCGTGCCGCTGCGGCCAACCAAAACCGTAACGGGATCAAGTGCCAAGTCCAATTCGCGAATGCTTTTGAAATCGCATATTTTAAGGCGTTTGATCATAAAATTGATTGGCAGAATCCGCCCATTTCCGAACCTTGTCCAGCCTTTTCAAACCAACTCCAATCGTTCCAAAGTATTCCGCCGGAATTCCAGACCGGGCACGCGAACTTGCGGCCGTTCGGGGAATTCATCATAGGTGCGGTCGTCCAGTTCGCGCCCGGCTTCCTTTTTGCGGACGCCGCCCCATTGTTTGAAAAAGAAGGCGACTTTGGCGCGGTGACATTGCGCGCGGATGTCCCGCACCCAGTCGGCAGCCATTGGCCGCGCGCCCGGCCCGCTCTCGCCGCCGACAATCACCCAATTAATGCCCTTCAAGTTGATTGGGCCGAGATGTTCCAGCAGCGGTTCGATGCTCAAGAAACGGACTTGCGCGGGCGAGTCACGGAGCAAATCAATGCGCGGCAGGCCGTGCTGGCGGTTTTCCACGCTCACGCCCCACCAGATGTGCGACTGCTCCGCCGCGAACTTCAATCTGCCTTTCAGCAATTTCTGCATCCGCCCGGCGCGCTTGGTGAGAATCTGGTAGGTGTGCCAGTTGGCGGCCTTCATCACGCGCGCCACCTTGACGATGTATTCATCCGGCACGCCGGGATGAAACAGGTCGCTCATGGAGTTCACAAAAATCCTCTGCGAAGTTGACCAGCGCAGCGGGTCGCCGAGTTTTTCCGGCACGAGGCGCAGGTCAAATCCCTGTTCAAACGGATGGCCGGGCACGCCGCGAAAGCGCTCGGCAAAGGTCTCGGCGTAGCAATGCAGGCAGCCGGGGCTGATCTTGGTGCAGCCGCGCACCGGATTCCACGTTGCATCCGTCCATTCGATTTTTGAATTGGCGCTCATCGGAAACAGTTTCTCACAGACGATAGGACAAAAGCTGTCCAAGGCGAATCGTTTTCAAAACCGCAATTGTAGCAGCCGAGGTGACGAGGCTCATCATTTTGATTCCGAATTCCGAATTCCGAATTTGAAATGAGCCTCCTCACGTCGGCTGCTACGGGGCATATCCCGATGATGTCGCTCCTGCACGGAGCTTGAAAATCTTTTCCGCTGGCTGCTGCAACTATGCCGCCCCCAGCGGGGTTTGGCCGGTTTGAGCAACGGTTCATTTTCTTGATCGCGTGATGAGCGCCTCCTTGCTGACGGGCTGGACGGGGCTGGGAAAGGCTGAAGGCTGAAGGCTAAAGGCTGAAACCGTCCGCACGAAATTCATTTTAGCATTTAGCGTTTGGCCTTGAGCCTTCCGGCGTTCCTTGCCGTATATGCGCGGCAAATCGGCAATGATGTTCGCCTCGCGCTCCAGTGCTTGCGCACGGCCATCTGTGGTAGGGACATCGCGCTGCGATGTCCCCGGCGGTAAAGCCGCCGGAATTATTGCGCCCGCTTTACGGGCGCGGACGGCGCGGCGCACCGTCCCTACCGAGGTGTTAACCCTAAAAACCGCAACTGACTTGCCGTAAAAAAGCACAAAAGGCGCAGAAATACTGACTCGGATCGGGGATTTCCGTTCACCCGATAGATGGACTAAACCGCAACGGTCAACCCGGCCAAGGCCTTTGGTTTTGTGCCTTCTGTGCCTCTTTGCGGCCATCCTAACTGCGGGATTCTGGTTAAACTCGGCATCGGTCACGCCGTCCGCCTTGCACTCGATGACGGCGTAGGGCTTCTTGCGCTGGTCATCGCGGAAGACCACCAAATCCGCGCGGTCGCTGGGCGTGCGGTCGGGTGCTTGCGCACGGCCATTCGTGGTAGGGACATCGCGCTGCGATGTCCCCGGCGGTAAAGCCGCCGGAATCATTGCGCCCGCTTTACGGGCGCGGACGGCGCGGCGCACCGTCCCTACCGAGGTGCGCGTCATGCCCGCCACCACGCCAACGTAGTTCGCGCGGAACTTGGCCCAGGTGCCGTTGACACACGCCTGCTCGGCGGCCTGGTTAAACTCGGCATCGGTCACGCCGTCCGCCTGCCGCGTGCGCCACCTTCTCCCATCCGATGGGCGAGGGACATTGCCCGGGTCAAACGCCCAGACGGTTTCATTTGAAGCCGGTTCCGCCTTTTCCTTTGGAATGTTGTCTTGCATATCCAGATTGCCGGTTTTTGAGGCCGTCAAGAGGACCGGCCCGCCTGTTTGATTGTCCGGCGATGCTACGCCTGTGTCCCCAGCCCGGCAATGGGTTTTTCATTTTGTGTTCTCTGCGCTTTTTTGTGGCAGATGGCATCCGTGGGCGAGGGGAGTTGCCGGCTGTCGGAGCCGAATTCACGAAATCATCCAGAACCGCCATTTTCAAGGTTTTGGCGCATTTCAGGCCGGAAACGGCATTTCATCAAATCGTTTTGCCTCCCAACAATGTTGTTTTGTCCTTTCATCAATTCGTTCTGCCTTTCCGACAAGGCGGTTTACTCCTTCATCAAATCGTTGTGTCCCTGCATCAAGTCGTTGCGCCTCCAACCGGCATCGTTTTGCCTTTCCGTCAATTCGTTTTGTCTTGGAACAACCGCGTCTTGTCCCTGCATCAAATCGTTTTGCCCCTGAACAATATCGTTTTGCCCTTTCATTAAATCGTTTTGCCTTGAAACAATATCGTTTTGCTCCAACACAAGACCGGATTGCCTGGCGGGGCGGCGCCATCGCCGGCCATGGAGCGACGCCACAAGTCCGGCCCGCGAGATTAGAAGCTTGAAAATAAATGAAAAAAATGTTGACAGGTTTCATGGTATTTGCCATTAATCCCCTGCACGCATGATTAGCCGGACACCTCCGTCCGGCCGGTTATTTTCTGAAGGGGAAAGAAGCAATGGTGAATGAAAAAGAAAGTAATCCGTGTCGCACTGTCATTTGCGACCTTCTCTGATAATGACCTCAACAGCATCGCGATCCTGGTGATTGTGTGCATCAAAAACAACCAGCTGTTTCCCAACCTTCCCGTGGCCATCGCTGCAATGACGCTGTTGCAGACGAAGTTTCAGGACGCCATCACCGCGGCGGCGCAGGGGGGGAAGATACTGACAGCCGCAAAGAACGAGGCGCGGGAAGCCTTGATATCCGCCCTGCGCCAGACGGCAGGGTATGTCCAAAGCCTGGCCCCGACGCTGACCGTCTCGCAGGTGTTGTCGTCGGGCTTTGACGTGGCCAATGCCAGCTCCACCCCGTCGCCGCTGGATCAGCCGGAATTCTCGCTGGACAATTCCATTACCACCCAACTGGGTGTGAACCTGTCGGCGGTGCCGAATGCCAAGGCGTATCAGGTGCAATTCTCCACCGGCGCGGGCGCGTGGCAGGAGGCGGGCATCTTCCCGAACACGAAGGGCATCGTCCTGACGAACCTCACGCCGGGCACCATCTATAATGCGCGCATCCGCGCGGTGGGCGGCTCCACGCAATACAGCCCCTGGAGCGCCACGGTGTCCAAAATGGCCACCTGACTTGCATCGGCCGGTCCTTTGCGGGGATGACCACCCATTTGGCAGGGGCATCGCGCTGCGAAAACCCCGGTGGCATCCCGCAAGGGAAGCCGTCCCACATTCTGCGGGCTGGTAGGGATCAGGGACGCAGACCGGGCGACGGCAAAAGGTCGGAGCGTGCATTCCTTCGGAAAAACCCGACCACCCGTCGCCCGGAACGATTTTAACACAACCCGCGCCGGAACGAAAAATCGTTCCGGCGATTTTATTTTCGCCCGCAGGGCCGCGTTGCCGCGCCCCGCCTGAAAATCAACTATCTCCGGCTGTCGCGGGCGAGGGTGAGATAATAAAGCAGCGTCAGGATGCTGCTGACCAGCGCGGCGACATAGGTGAGCGCCGCGGCGTTCAGAACCTTGCTGACGCCCGCGCGTTCGTCCTCGCGCACAAGGCCGAGCCGGAACAACTGCTCCTTCGCCCGCCGGCTCGCGTCGTATTCCACCGGCAGCGTGACCAGTTGAAACAGGGTGATGACGGAAAACGTCGCGATGACAATCCACAGCGCCACCCCCAATATGTTCATGAACATCCCCACGAACAAGATTCCCATGTAAGCCATGCTGGCGAATTGCGTCACCGGCGCGAGAGCCATCCGGACATTGAACAGTCCGTAGGCCGCCTGGTGCTGGAGCGCGTGGCCGGATTCATGCGCCGCCACGCCGACGGCGGCGACCGTCTGGCCGTGAAAATTTTCCGACGACAGGAACAGCGCGCGCTTTGTCGGGTCGTAATGGTCGCTCAAGTGGCCCGGAATTTCCTCCACCGGCACGTTCACCAGCCCGGCGTGGTCGAGAATTTTGCGCGCCGCCTCCGCGCCCGTCATGCCGGAGTCCACCGGCACCTTGCTGTATTTGCCGAAGGCGCGCCACAATTTGATTTGCGCCCAGATGCCGAGCAGCAAGCCGGGAATCAAAAACAAAAAATACAAACCAATCGAATGGAACGAGTAGTAAATCATAAAATTAAAACAATGGACAGCGCATTCGACGTTTTTATTCAACGGAACGCGCCGTCCTTGCTGGAATAAAGCATAAATTGGTTTGCCGCGCAAGATTTGGCCGAAATGTCGAAATCAGATGCAGGAAGTTTTTACCGCAGATTTCGCGGATGGCGCAGATGGGAGAATAAATCTGTGCAATCGGCGTAATCTGCGGATTGAAGTCCACCCTCGTGACCTCGACTCCTACAAAGGAGGCGGTGCTGGTGCTGGTTTATTGATGTAGCAGCCGATGTGAATCGGCTCATTCTTTTGCCGGGAAGATTTTTAGATGGAGCGAACTGACGTTCGCTGCTACGGGTGAGGATTTATTGCCGCGAAAGAACACAAAGAACACAGAGATAATTTCTTTGCGACCTTTGTGTTATTTTGCGGCTATTCAGCACGGTGCTGGTGCTGGTTTATTGATTTGGTAGGGTCGGCGCGCTGCGCCGACCGGACGCCGCAGCGCGGCGTCCCTACCAGATATGCGGGGCGTTGCCGGAGGTCCTTGCGGACGGCCACCAGTGAATTACGCGGTCAAGAGCCGGGAGGGACGGCATGTTGCCGTCCCCAATTTCAGGGACGCCGACACTGGTTTATTGATGTAGCAGCCGATGTGAATCGGCTCATTCTTTTGCCGGGAAGATTTTTAGATGGAGCGAACTGACGTTCGCTGCTACGGATGAGGATTTATTGCCGCGAAAGAACACAAAGAACACAGAGATAATTTCTTTGCGACCTTTGTGTTATTTTGCGGCTATTCAGCACGGTGCTGGTGCTGGTTTATTGATTTGGTAGGGTCGGCGCGCT